>Ga0316602_10000006_pt1 | contig 263738 bp, 182 predicted proteins | sample OWC_soil_day10_C_FD_203103 | JGI IMG/M metagenome (GOLD analysis project Ga0316602, IMG submission 203103) | Wetland soil microbial communities from Old Woman Creek delta, Ohio, United States - OWC_soil_day10_CT | ecosystem: Environmental > Terrestrial > Soil > Wetlands | place: USA: Ohio...
TATGTGACTAATTTGTTCTTTCATGAAACCGAAGGATGAATAATCTATTAAGTCTTAATCGGGGAGCAAAAATAATAAATAGAAAGAACAAAAAAAGAAATATTGATTAAAAAATAATAGAAAAAAGAATTGTGATTATAAAAAAGGAAATCTGTTCATTCTAACAAATAAGGTTCGGACTTTCACAAGCCCGAACCTTTCATTGTACTATATTTCTTGGGGGTGAAATATAGTCCTTTATCTGTAAGGTTTTACAATCCGATGGCCTCTTGCAGAGGAACAAAGGAATATCCTTCTTTCTTGAGAGTTTTAATCATCCTTTCCATGTAAGTAGTATAGAATTTATCTGTCCGCTTATTGTCTGTGCCAAAGTGAATGAGCATGATGTGCCCGTTCAATCCTTCTTTAGCCTCTACGGCCATTACTTTGTTATAGATTTCTTTGCTGCTCTGATAGTTCTTCATGTCTGGAGTGGTATAGTCGGCATTGGTCATGGTTCCCGCTGTGAAGTTTATCAGTTGCAAACCCAAACTTTTTGTCCATGAGGCAATTTCAGCGTTGTAATGTTCATACGGCGGGATGAAGAACGGGGCATCAGTATATTTTATTCCTGCTTCGTTCATCAGCTGGTAGTTTGCTTGTAAGTCCTTTACGAAATCTTCACGACTGATGAGAGTCGAATCCCTCTTCTCCCATGAACAGTAGAGTGGGTGAGTATAACTATGCGCTCCGACGTAATGTCCCTCGGCTTTCAGTTGACTGATAATGCTTGGGAATAGTTTGTAGAAATCTCCGGTAAAGAAGAATGCTCCTTTTATCTTTTGTTTCTTTAGCGTTCTTATGATTGCATCTGCACCGTCTGCTTTATCGGCAGCAGTGAATACGAGTGTAATTTGTTTATTTGAAGGATCCGTACGAACTATGCCACCGTTGCTATAAGTGTTTTTATCATTTCTTGCATTGCTTGCTTTCATTCCTTCTTTTTGGAGAGATGAAAGATAGTAGGTCAGGGAGGCTGTACCATCCATGGTTGGCTCGTTGGTGGCGTAGTCATGCGTGTCGTCATGATAGACCATTCTGTCTGGTTGAAAGAGAGCATACTCTTCGCCTCCGTCCAGGCGTACACCCCTGAGACCTTTAAAGATGGTCGTGTACACAGGCCCATCTACCAGTCCGCCGGTGGTGTTTCCGACACCTGCATTGATTAGAGAGGAGTGAGCCTTGGTGGGGTAATCGCCCCAAAGAGGCAACTCAACGACCATACTTGTTCCCCATGGATTGCAGCCGAAGAGCCAATCACGCAGGGAGGCTTCCATCTCTTCGTAAATATTGTCTCCTGTCAGTTCACGATAAAGGCGGCACTGAGTGAGCATGGCTGTGGTGAGGTTGTTTGAGCACCAGATAGTGGGGATGCCATAGAGGAATGGACTTTCAATGGCTTTTTCGTACACGCGACTGATGCCGGCACGCATGTTACGGATAAATTCTTGATTGATGCGCTTATTATTCACATTGGCCAGTCGATAGTGTCCCATACTCATAAACGGATACCATTGATAATGGCGGGCACTGTCTGCTCCCATCCACGGAGTAACCGGTTCGCGACGTCCGTATTCAATGGCTTGATCCATATATTTCCTGTCTCCGGTGGCACGATAAAGCTCTGTTGCGGCTAGCTCCATATCGTCTGTCCAGTTATCTTCTTCATAGATATAGGGTGAAACTACAGAAACGGTTTGGCAAGCTCCGGGTTGGTCAATGCCTTGCTGGTAGGCATCTTCAGCTTTAGCCCTTATCTCAGCGGCAAAAGCCGGATAATATTTTTGTAAGATTTCAGCTCCCAAAGTAAAACAAGAAGCAAACTTGCCCGCTGTACTGGCTACTCCGGTAGTGGTATTCATAAACTTTCCGCGTTGCTGCTTTTCTCCACTACAAAAGTAGACCGGACGTCCGGTACCTTTGCCGTAGCCATAATCAACATCATCTTTGTTGGGTAGTCGCATTCCCGCATGATCACGATCGTCTGCTATCTGATTATAGAGTTCCCCTTTGGCCGGATTCATCCGGTTGAGCCAGTCCAACCCCCATTTAATTTCATCTACAATGTCAGGTATGCCGTTTGCTCCCGATAGTCCCGCAGCATCGTAAGCATCCGCAAACGATTCAGGGTTTTGTTGGTAGGCAAACATCATCTGATACATCGCATTGGCCGATGTGGTGGTGTACTGTAAATAGTCCGAAGCATCGTGCCAGCCTCCGCGAACATCCAGATGTTGGCCGGTCTTTGTGGGGTGATAAACAATGTAGCCATCGTGCACGTGGCAACTGTCTTTTAAGAATGGGTTGTAGCCGCATCTTTGCTGACGCATGTAGTTCAGCAGAAAGTCGGCTGTCCCATTATACACCTGATTGCCAATAGGGAAACGGGGGGATTCTGTCCCACCGGCTTTCAGATAATACGTTCCCGGTTGATTAAAGTCGCTAAAGTCCAATCGGTAGCTGCTCTCCATCCGCCCTGTTCTACCTGTTGCCTTGGGGGAGGCAAAGGTGCGTGCCGTTTTTCCGGTGAATGCGTCAATCAGAGCGTATTCTTTTACGTCTGTTGCCTGCTCACTCATGAATACCGCAATTTTTCGGGATTGGGGCAAGTATCCGAGTTGGTTAATTCTTATCCATCCTTCTGCTCTAACACTTAATGTTATGACAGAAAGTACTACAATTAGTAACCAGCGCTTGCATCTCATAAAGTTTGATTTTTTAAGGTTGGTACCTGTGTTAAGTTGATATGCAAATAAAGCTCATTAAATTAGAAAAAGGAATAAAACAATCGTATTATTAAGTGATATTGTATGTCGTTTACTTATTTTTAGAATTTAGAATTAGATATTAGCTGACAAAGAGAAGTCTATTGGGAACTCTTCTGTCAATGTTTAGAAAAGCTCTGAAAGGCCGACCTACAAAGGGTTTGTTGAACGCCTGATTTCAGCGTGTTGAATACATACGTTCAACGCGCTGAAATCAGACGTTCAACACGCTGAAGTCGTGAATTCTCTTTAGAAAGTGTTAGATGTAAGTTCTCCGGAACTTTATTGTTTGATGATTTTTATTAACAAACGAATAAAAGGCTATTTTACGAGGGGGAATCGTCTGTAAAAGGTAGCATCTTTTTTGCGGTGATGCTTCAACGAAAAAAGGCGTTCATCTTAAAGATTTAAGAGAACGCCTTTTTCGTTGGGATATAATCTAATTATTTTCTGTAATATGCCAAATCGTCTTTATCAAATTTATGGATAAACATGACATGTTTTTCTATTTCTACTTCAGCATAGCGAACATAGACTTGTGCCGACTCTGCAAAGATGGCATTTTTAGATGCATCTTGAATGAGAAGATATGACATGATGAGATGAGCTGCCATCTCTACCAAACGACGAGCACAAAAATCAAGTAATTCCTGATCTTTGGTCTCAATGATCTTTGTCATGGCTGCTTCATATTTGTTGGCCATCTCTTTGAGGCGATTTTTCAAACCTTCGAACTCCGGAGATACAGGCATTGCTTCGTATTCGCGGATGCGAGCGAGATAGGCACCGGTCGTTACATAGCGTATAGCGGCAACCACTTGCAACTGAGTAGTACCTTCGTAAATGGAAGTAATACGAGAGTCGCGGTAGATGCGTTCACAAGCGTAATCTTTCATAAATCCCGATCCACCATGAATCTGAATACAGTCGTAGGCATTTTGATTCGCGAACTCACTTCCTATCCCTTTTGCCAGAGGAGTAAAACTATCAGCCAGTTTTGAGAATAGTTTTTGCTCCTGACGTTCTTCAGGGGTTAGTTTACGGTCTTTTGCTATATCATCGAGTGCTTTATATACATCGACAAAGCGAGCTGTTTCATAAAGCAACGTGCGTGAAGCATCCAATTTGGCTTTCATCAATGAAAGAATTTCGGCAACGGCAGGGAACTCGACAATGGCTTTGCCAAATTGTTTGCGATCCTGCGCATAGGCCAATGCTTCGTTATAAGCAGCGTGAGACAATCCTACTGATTGAGCAGCAATGCCCAGGCGAGCTCCGTTCATCAGTGCCATCACATATTTGATGAGGCCCAACTTACGATCACCACAAAGTTCGGCCTTGGCATTCTTATAGACCAACTCGCAAGTAGGTGATCCTTTGATACCCATTTTGTTCTCAATGCGGCGAACGTCTACACCGCCATTGCGTTTGTCATAAATGAACATGGAAAGTCCACGACCATCGTGTGTTCCTTCTTCTGAACGAGCAAGTACGAGGTGGATGTCAGCATCTCCATTGGTGATGAAACGTTTTACGCCGTTCAAGTACCAGCATCCGTCTTTCTCGCTATAAGAAGCTTTGAGCATGACAGACTGGAGGTCGGAACCAGCATCCGGCTCTGTAAGGTCCATTGACATGGTGTCTCCCTGACAAACACGGGTAATATAGCGTTTCTTCTGATCGTCGTTGGCAAACTCGTAAATGGTTTCTGCGCAATCTTGCAATCCCCATAAGTTTTCGAATCCTGCATCGCTACGACTTACTATATCGGCAGCCATAATGTAGGGAACAACAGGGAAGTTCAGTCCGCCAAAACGACGTGGCATAGCCATACCCATTAATCCGGCTTTGCGACAAGCTTCTAAGTTTGCAGCAGTTCCGCTGGCGTACGTAACTCGTCCGCCATTAACCGAAGGACCTTCGTGATCTACACCCTCGGCATTAGGGGCAACAATGTCTCCACAGATTTCGCCTACAATTTCCAGCACTTGATTGTAGCTGTCCATTGCATCCTCAAAGTCAATAGGAGCATATTCATAACTCTCTGTATCAGTGTAGCTTCTCTCTTTGAGTTCTACAATTCTTTTCATTAACGGATGGTTCAAGTGATGCTTGAGTTCCGGTGTATCTGTATAAAAGTTAGCCATTTGTTATTTTGAATTTTGTTTATAGAACTTAATCATCTTCGGTATAACTTCCTCCACAGTGCCATTAATCACATAGTCGGCTATGGTATTGATTGGTGCTTCGGGGTCATTATTGATAGAGATAATCATAGAGCTTTCCTGCATTCCGGCAATATGTTGTATCTGTCCGGAAATGCCACAAGCAATGTAGAGTTTAGGGCGAACGGTAACACCGGTTTGCCCGATTTGACGATCATGATCGGCATAGCCGGCATCAACAGCCGCGCGGCTGGCACCTACTTCTGCATTCAGTGTCTTAGCCAGATCAAAAAGCAATTTGAAATTATCCTTAGAGCCTACTCCGTAACCTCCTGAAATAATAATCGGTGATCCTTTCAGATTATTCTTTGCTTTCTCAACGTGTCGTTCTATCACCTCAATCACATAGTCGGTGTCGGCAACAAACTTTTTCACGTCATGGTTGATGACTTCACCTTTATAATTAGAGGCAAGAATTTGTTTTTTCATCACTCCTTCTCGAACAGTTGCCATTTGCGGACGATGTTCGGGGTTAACGATAGTAGCTACAATGTTTCCACCGAAAGCCGGACGAATCTGATACAAAAGGTTTTTGTAGGTTTTGCCTTCTTTTTTATCTTCATGATCTCCTATTTCGAGCGCTGTACAGTCGGCTGTTAATCCGCTAGTCAGAGCAGAAGAAACGCGAGGTCCCAAATCACGGCCAATAACTGTAGCGCCCATCAGGCAAATTTGAGGTTTTTCTTCTTTAAAAAGATTGACTAAAATGGAGGTATGAGGAAGCGAGGTATAAGGATAAAGGCCTTTGCCTTCGAACACATGGAGTTTGTCTACTCCATAAGGAATGAGATCCTTTTCAATACCTTTTAGATTCTTTCCGATAACAATGGCTTCAAGTTGACACTTCAATTGATTGGCCAGTGATCGTCCTTTGGTGAGAAGTTCCAGACTAACGTCCAACACAACACCTTCTTCTATTTCACAATATACAAATAAATTATTCATCTTAATAAGTAGTTAGTCGCTTAGCCAATGGTGTGGTTAGCTAATAGTTCAACAATAAGGTCTTCTATTTCTCGGTCGCCGCTGCCAATCGTTTTATTTTCTTTGGCTTGGAACACAATGTTTTGAACGGCTTTTACCTTTGTGGGAGAGCCTGAAAGACCACATTGTGCGAGGTCTCCGTTTACGTCGGCTACACTCCATTCCACCAGATTTAAGTAGTCACGCCTGTCATATAAATCGGTGTAGTCAAGATTACCCTGTTGTTTCTCGGTGATAGTTTTGGCATGCTTGTACTTCTGAACGAGTTTGGCATTGCGAGGGCGGCAAGGAGCGGCCGATCCGTTGACTGTGATCACGATAGGGAGCGGACCTTCAACCGTTTCAACACCTCCGTCTATATGTCGTTTTACTTTGATGCGCCCATCGGCAACTGCTATAATTTCCTCAGCATAGGTGATTTGTGTCATCCCTAATTTTTCCGCTACTTGTGGACCAACTTGAGCAGTGTCTCCATCAATGGCTTGTCGGCCTCCGATAATGACATCACATGCTCCGATTTTCTTAATAGCAGTGGCTAAGGCATACGAAGTAGCCAATGTATCTGCTCCGGCAAACGCACGGTCGGTAAGCAGATAGCCGTTATCGGCACCACGAAAAAGTCCTTCACGAATGATTTCAGCGGCGCGTCCCGGACCCATTGTTAGGATCGTAACAGTTGAACCGGGATGGGCATCTTTCAATCGAAGAGCCTGTTCTAGCGCATTAAGATCTTCAGGGTTGAAGATGGCAGGTAGTGCCGCGCGATTAATAGTTCCGTCGGCTTTCATGGCATCTTTCCCAACGTTGCGTGTGTCGGGAACTTGTTTAGCCAATACAACAATTTTCAAACTCATGTTATTAATTTTAGTATTAGTATTTCAGTAGTTCATTAACTATCAGCGTGCAAATTTACGCAAACAGTTGATTCTGCAAAGGAATATACTTAAAAAACGCACAGCATTATGATTTTTGAGTAATTGGTGTATATCAATTAAGAAAAAGTAATTTCTCGTTCGCTGAATAAAAAAACGGGATTACCTATAAATAAGACCTGTTGGTTGATTCTATTTCTTATTGAGGTTTATTACTCACATCTTTGTATTATTATTGTAATATGTATGACGAAAGAATTATTAAACCTTGCGAATAGACTTCTCTCCGATTTAAAACCGGTGTCGCTCGAAGAGATGAGTGCTGTGCAATTAATGAATCGTACAGACACAAAGTATATAACTTCTCTGGATGTGTTGCCTGTTATACTTCGGCTGGCTGAAAGTGATTATCGGATACAAGAGGTTGATGGGCAGCGCAATATTTCTTATAGTACGGTATATCTTGATACACCTGAAAAATCAATGTTCTTGGCTCACCAAAGTGGCAGGGCTGTTCGTGAAAAGATTCGTGTGCGTACTTATGTAGATTCGGGACTGACTTTTCTGGAGGTGAAGGATAAAAACAATAAAGGGCGAACAGACAAAAAACGCATTCGTGTAAGTAGCTGTATGACTTTGGCCAAAGAGGGAGCTAATGATTTTTTGCAAAAGAATGCAAGGTATGATTTATCTGTCTTGAATGGTCAAATAGAAAACCGTTTTAATCGAATCACATTAGTTAATAAAGCAATGACAGAGCGCTTAACGATTGACACTAATGTTCGTTTTCGAAATCTGACTAATGGGCATGAAGCAGAAATGGGAGGAGTTGTTATTATTGAACTGAAACGTGATGGACATCAGTATTCTCCGATTCGAGAGGTGCTACGTGATCTGCATATTAAGTCTGCAAGCATAAGCAAATATTGTCTAGGTTCGATATTAACTGATCCTGAACTGAAATACAATCGCTTTAAACCCAAATTAAGACAGGTGAAACGAATTCAAAATGAGATAAAACGATAAATATATAAACTAATAAATTAAAACCAATGGACGAATTAAATGATATAACTTTATTAGAAGCACCACTAGTGGATAGTTTAGGACTTGTACAGTTATTGTTACGTTTTGCTTTTAACTTGGTTGTGATGTTCTGTATTATTCATTTTTTTTATTATGCTAAAAGTAAGCGAAGAGATTATTATTTCACCTTTACATTAATTAGTATAAGTGTGTTTTTTCTTATTTTTCTGTTGGGAAGCGTAAAACTAAAAATTGGTTTTGCTTTGGGATTGTTTGCCATCTTTGGCATTATTCGTTATCGCACAGAGTCAGTACCTATACGTGAGATGACCTATTTATTTGTTATTATAGCTATCTCCGTTATCAATGCTTTGGCGGTGGAAATCAGTTATACCGAACTTTTAGCTACTAATTTGATCTTTATTCTTTGTGTATGGGTTTGTGAGAGTAACCGATGGCTTAAGCATATTTCGTGTAAGTTAATACAATACGACCGAATTGATTTGATTAAACCGGATAAACAGTCTGAACTGTTGCAGGATTTGAAGCAGCGCACAGGACTCCCTATTTCGAAAGTGGAAGTAGGGTACATTGATTTCTTGCGAGATAGTGCGATGGTCAAGGTTTACTATGAACCTCTTTGTGATGAAGTGAATACAATTGATACATTAACCCGAATACCACGTGAAAATGAATAATAACAGATTTTTTCTGCTAGTTTTTTTGCTAAGCCTCTTCGTAGAGACGTATGCTCAAAGTGATTTTGGCGTTTGGACAAGTTTGGAAGTCAAAAAGAAGATTTTTCCGGGATTTGATGCAGCCTTTGAAGGTGAATTCCGTACCCGCGATGATAGTAAGACAGTCGACCGTTGGTCGGCTTCTGCTGATTTATCTTATCGTCTCAACCAATATCTGAAAATAGGTGGCGTGTATAGCTATATTAACTTTAATCATCCCAAACGAAAGTGGGAAGTCGGGCATCGCTATAGTCTGTATAGCACAGGATCTTACGAATGGAAGCGATTGACAATTTCTTTACGCGAGCGCTATCAGCATACCTATCGTGTGGGAGTCTCGTCTACGTCTACTCGTGCTAATCCTAAAGATGTGTTGCGGTCTCGATTACAGTTTTCGTATAATATATCAAAATCGAAATTAAGTCCGTATGCTTCTGTAGAACTTTATCATACTTTAAATAATCCGGAAGGAAACGGTTTGGATAAGACCCGATATACATTGGGCACAGAATATAAATTAAATAAGCGCAGTGCGTTTGACTTGTTTTATCGTTATCAATCTCAAACAGACGATGATGAAGATGATGGTCATGTGTTGGGCCTAGGATATTCTTTGAAATTTTAACCCATGACTTTATGAAAAAATATTTATTACTTATTTTATGCCCTTTAGCAACAGTTGCTTTTTGCATGGCTTGTACCAGTGACTTTGAAGAGGATGGCGATGATAGTAGCAGTGAGGAAGTGACAGAGTCTACAGAAGACGATTTGGTAGAAAACTCCGTTTTTGACGCTACAGTTTCAGTCTCTTTTTCGGGGACATCGGCCACAGTGACAAATTCTGTAGCAGGAGTCTCTGTTTCTCAATCTGGGGCAGATGTGGTGATTACTTCTACTGTGGAGGGAGTGGAATATCTATTGAGTGGAACAACGACTTCAGGATCATTCAAAATCTATAGTGATTATAAATTCAAACTTACATTGAATGGAGTAGATATAACTTCTTCTTCAGGGCCTGCCATTAATGTACAATCGCATAAACGAGTATTCGCTGTACTTGCAGACGGAACAACTAACAAGCTGACCGATAGCGCATCGTATGCTTCGAGCACGGAAGATCAAAAGGCTTGTTTGTTTAGCGAGGGGCAACTTATCTTCAGTGGCAGTGGGAGTTTGACTGTTACAGGAAAATATAAACATGGCATTTGTAGTGATGACTATGTACTTGTCCGTTCAGGGGCTACTGTTACAGTGGCTGCAGCTGCAACAGATGGAATTCACACCAATGAAGCTGTACTTATAGATGGAGGAACGGTGACCATTACTTCAACAGATGAAGGAATAAACTGTGAGGAAGGAGTTGTGACCATTAATTCAGGAGCGGTGACTATCACTACGACTGCTGCTTCGGCGAAAGGAATAAAAGGCTATGGGAATGTGACTATAAACGGAGGTGATATTGTTGTAACAACAAAAGGAGGTGATGGTAGCGAAGGCATAGAGAGCAAAAGCATACTTACTATTAATGATGGAAACATAGCAGTGACTTCTTATGATGATTGCATCAATGCGGCAGCAAGTCTGGTGATAAATGGTGGTACTATCTATTGCTATAGCTCAAATAATGATGGCATTGATTCCAACGGGACTTTGACTATCACTGGCGGACTTATTATCTCTTCTGGTACTACGAGTCCTGAAGAAGGTTTTGATTGTGACCAAAATACTTTTAAAATTACCGGTGGAACTATTTTAGGAGTTGGTGGATCGAGCAGTACGCCTACTTCCAGTGTTAGTACTCAACGCTCTGTTATATATGGAGGTTCGGGTACATCCGGGAAATATATTAGCATTGTATCCTCTGATGGGGAGAACCTTTTTAGCTATAAACTTCCCCGAAGCTATTCACAGATGACTTTATTGTATAGTAGTTCGAGTCTGCTTTCAGGTGGGAGCTATACAATCTATTCAGGTGGAACCGTTTCAGGCGGAACCGATTTTAATGGCTATCTTTCGGGTGCAACCTATACAGCCGGTACTCAACTTGGTACTTTTACAGCTACTTCTATTGTTACCCAAGTTGGCAGTACCAGCTCTAGTGGGAGATGATAAGAGAGTCCTAATTTGTTTAAAGGACTTCTGTTTCATTATTTTGCCGATAAAATCAAGAATTTTGTCGATATCATTTGTTCCGCATCTTTAAGAGAACTATTTTTGTGAAATTGATGATTTTCTATATATGAAATTACGAAAACGGCATCTCCTAGAGATTTTGATATATGCAGCCCTTTGGCTTGTTGTTTTCCTTCTGCCGGTGTTGGGGAACTATCTGTCTATTTATTCAGGTAGAGAATCTTCTTATAATTGGGACATGGTTAGCCATTTTTGGTTAACTATTGTACCTTTTTTACTTATCTTTGCGGCTAATAATTATTTACTGGCTCCTTATTTGCTGTTTCGTAAACGATATATGGCGTATGCGTTATCTGTGATTTGTATAGTAGTAGTTATTCTGTGGGTTTCGTCATTAACTTCTTCACGTGATGAATTTCGTGAAGAGGAGGGAAGGGGACCTGAACATGTAGAACGCACTTGGCAACGTATATCTCCAAATGTGGAAAATGAGGAAAGAGGCAGACCAGATAAGCCTGGCAGACCAGATAAGCTTGGTAAGCAGCCAGGCAAACCAGGCAAACCAGGTAAACCAGACGATGGAGATTATCCGCCGGATAAGTCATTAAAAAGGAACTTCTTGTTATTTCCTGGTATGATGATGGCTCCGTTTTATGGACGCTTTCTTATTGCAATTTTAGTTGTGGGCTTTAATATCGCTGTAAAATTATTATTTAAATCTCTCAGGGATGAAGAGACGATGAAAGAATTGGAGCGTCATAATTTGCAAACAGAATTGGAATATTTGAAATATCAAATAAATCCACACTTTTTCATGAATACATTGAATAATATTCATGCTTTGGTGGATATTGATGCTGAGAAGGCAAAAATGACGATTGTGGAACTGTCTAAGATGATGCGCTATGTTCTTTATGAATCGAGCAATAAAACAATTTTGTTATCCAGAGAGATACGTTTCTTAAATAACTATATAGGCTTAATGAAGCTTCGGTATACAGAAAAAGTAAACATCGAAGTGAGTATGCCTGTCGATTTTCCTGATGTTCAAATTCCTCCGTTACTTTTTATATCTTTTGTGGAAAATGCTTTTAAACATGGAGTTAGTTATCAGTCGGACTCTTTTATCCATGTTTGCATGAAGTTGGAAGGTGAACAATTACTATTTCAATGCTCTAATAGTCATTCTAATAAGCACGATGATCAGGAGGGTGGCATAGGGCTAGAAAATATAAGAAAGCGTCTGAGGTTGCTATTTGGTGAAAATTATGTGCTTTCTATAGACCAAGTAGCTGATAGTTTTAATGTATTATTAATAATTCCAATTATATGATTAAATGTATTGCAGTTGACGATGAGCCCCTTGCTCTTACCCAGCTGACGGGATATATATCTAGAGTTCCCTTTCTTCAGCAAGTAAAAGCTTGTCAGGATGCTTTCGAGGCTATGGAGGTATTGGCTGCAGAAGAGATCGACTTGATATTTGTGGATATTAATATGCCTGATCTTAATGGACTTGATTTTGTGCGCTCATTAGTTGTACGACCTCTTATTATATTTACTACAGCTTATTCAGAGTATGCTATTGAGGGTTTTAAAGTTGATGCGATTGATTATCTTCTTAAGCCATTTAGTTTTCAAGACTTTCTGAAAGCGGCGGATAAAGCTCGCAGACAACTTGAGTATCAATCTAGCAGTATTAGCGAAAGTGAAACGAATGTGCTTAATGACGACGGCTCTTTGTTTGTTAAAGCTGATTATAAGATTGTGCGAATTAACATCAATGATATAAAATACGTGGAATGTATGAGTGAGTATGTGCGTATTTTTATTGAAGGTGAAGATAAACCTGTGATGACTTTGCTAAGCATGAGGAAACTCGAAGAACGCTTACCTACTAACCAGTTTATGCGTGTACATCGTTCTTATATTGTTAATTTGAGAAAGATTGCAGAAATCTCACGCTTGCGAATTATTTTTGACGGAAGTACTTATATTCCCATAGGAGAAAACTACAAAGACAAGTTTACGGAATATATTAATAAGATGTGTTTGGGAAAGTAACCTTGTCATTTTTCTACTCTTGTAGTGATACGGAAATAGTCTGAGGTGCGTGTTTCTTTCTGCGGTTTAGTAAAAATGAAAAACAGTAGAGACAGACAAGTCTGAATCTACTGTTTTATGTTGGTGAGAGAATTAAATAGGAGATTACTTAATCCCTAGTTTCTTGGCTATTTCTTTGGGTAATGCATCTTTGTGAACTAAGATATTCATGGTTTTGTACTTCACAAAAGCTTTTGAAGCATACCATGTTCCCTTATACTTATTGTTGATACCCCATGAGTTCTTTACCATATAGTATTCTTTTCCTGTTTGATCTTTGGCTATACCGTAAATCAACATTCCGTGGTCATCGGTGGTTTCCCAATTATCAAAGCCTACTTGACGCATTTCTTGTGTGATCTCTTTTTCAACGCTTGGTTTTAAGGTTAACTCCTTTTGTTTATCAGCCAAAGGTAACCCTGTCCAACGAGTCATGTCTGAACCTGAAAGATCTGCACGATTTACATCAGGAACAACAGCAATGCCGTTGCGTGTAAATCCCGATTCGCTAACATCACTTCCCCATGCAACGGTAAAGCCTTTGCTTACAGCATTGTCTACTACAGCCATAAATTCATCGATCGGCAGATTCCATGATTCTCCGTTACGCCAGTTATCTTGAATCTCAAGAGCAAACTTTTTGTAGAATGGATGATGGGTATAGGAGGTTAAGGATACGTAATCATCTGTATTCAGTCCTAATGATTGTGCAAACGTCAATGGAGTGTATTCTTTACCCTTATAAGTGAAGTTCTCAGGGCAGTGCCCTAAATAAGTATCATAGATGGCGCTTATGCCGTTTTCCCATACAGGGGTTAATTTAGTAAGTTTACCTTTGGCAATAGCATTCATGTAACCTTCTGCCACAGCATCCAATTCGTTATGTACAGGTAATGTATCGCCATACATAATTCCATTCATAGCTGTTTGTGGCACTAATCCGTAGTTCTTCATACAATAAACTGCATCGTAGAAGCTGCCTCCGGGAGAGAAAGAACTATCTCCATGCAGGCGAACGTAGTGTTCCGCGCGATCTGTCATTGTGCGGTGTACAACATACATTTCAGAAAAATCATATTCACCTTTTCCTAAGCGCAGCAATTCTGATTCAAAAAAACCAAGACTGGAAAAACTCCAACATGTACTAGAGCGATTTTGGTTTTTAATGGAAGTAATGGGATTCTCCTTTACAGTGGTGAAAACAAAGCCTTCTTCTTTTTTCTCTTCCTGAGCTAAAATGTTGAGGCATAGCAACCCTAAAGTTGCAATAAGTACTATCTTCTTCATTCTAATGTATATATATGTTTATTTATGCGGCAAAGATACATTAATAATCTTTTCTGAGCCGCATTTTAGCATAAAAAGGATTAAAAAGAGAGTCTGGTTATTGTAACTTTCCTCTATAGGTACGTTCGCTAAAAGAGAGATTAAAGTAGAATGATACGCTTTGTTCGTGTGGCATTCCTTTGTTTACTTTTGTTTGGTCTCCGTATTTGACTCCTAAAGATAGCATGTTTTTGTTTCGAAGAGTGAGTCCTAATCCGCTACTAACATAGTAATTCGTTGCTTTATAGTCTTTGATTATTAAATATGAGTTGCCTATACTTGCACCAAGCATCAATCTAATAGGATTTTTATATGGGCTACCTATTATATAAGCCAATCCGGCTTTTACGCTTCGTTGATTTGCAAAACTGATGATGGAGTTAGAAGATCTCATCTTGCTCCATTCTGTATATCTATAATCGGCAGCAAAAGTCCATTTTAAAGAGTTGTAAGCTAAACCTAAGCCAAAGAACTGTGGCATATATTGTTTTACTGTATGCTCAGATTTATCTATGGTCTCGTCTCCGCTTGTACTACTTACAGAAAGGCTATTGTCTTGGGTTAATGGTTGAGAATAGCCATAAGTCGCTCCTATAACAATATTTTTATTTTTATTTATAGGTAGCTTATACTGCAAGCCTAAGTCAGCATAGAAGGTTTTCTTATAAGACGTGCTTGTCTGAGTTGCAGTGCCGTTGGTTTCTGTTTCAGTAATAGTACCTGTAACATAAGATAGATTGACTCCTAGTGAGAAACGTTTACCGATCAGGAATGCGTTGCTTAAATTTATTCGTGAAAGTCCACCCTCTCCTTCAAAATAAGAAGAAATGGTAGAAGTAGTCCCCTCAACTTGTTGATCAAGCGAAATGCGGTAACCGACGCTGCTCACCGGTGAAATGGAAGCCGCTGCATACCATCGCGGAAGTATTCGGAATCCTACTCCCAGGTTATTTATATTACCAACGTTTGAGCTATTTGTACTTGCTGATTGATGATATCGTTTATATGCACCCATCACGCCTGCTTCTACCGTGAATTTCAGACTGTCTAATTCTGTGAGTGCTGCAGGATTAGTCGCATTCAAGAAGCTATTTCCTCGTAGTGCTATGCCAACGCCACCCATTCCCGAAAATTGTCCACCATCTCCTGTTGATATTTCACCAATGCCAAACATTGAAGTCGGTGAATTAGTCGTGTTTTGTGCAGTTATTGAATTCAAGGCACAGACTCCCAATATAGTAAATAGTATTTTTCTCATTGTTCGTTATATGTTTTGTAAATCACTGCCAATTTTACCCTACTTGTTTTATGATCTGTGTCCCCGAAAGTGACCCCGTCTAATGTTGTAAGGAATGCACTGTTTGGCAGCATTAGCATCAGTTTTTGTCTGTTATCCCCAAAAGTACCTAGGTTCGTTTGTAAGAATGAAGTAAGATCAAATGTATAGTAAGTGCCGTTGTAACTAGCCTTGTCTGTTACCAAACTTCCATCTTGTACACTTGTTCCATAGGAATCCGTAATACTTTCTTGGGAAATATTTTTACTGTTTGCCGTATACATGGTTAGTGCGGATGGTAATGGCATGGTTGTTCCATAAGTACCTTGAACCGGATATAAATAAAGAATGGCACTTTCAATGGTGACAATGTCTCCTTGTGTTCGTAGATCATTTAAATAGGGGAATTCGATTTTTGTATACATACCTGTCATCCCTTGTATGAAGGCTTGATTACTACTTTTTGTAGAAGATAATGCGTTTGAAGTGCCCGGCTCTAGATCTGCTAGAGGAGTATTATTTAAGTCGTGAACAATGCGTCCGAAAGTCAGAGTAGAACTTGGAGTGAATGTTGCTTTTAAATTAACAGGAGATGATGCCATTCTTCTATAATATACAGTCATACAGAGGCTGGAATCGTTGACAGCAAATCCACTGATGCAATCATCGTCACCATCTGGGACAAAAGCAATGCCTTTGAGATAATTCCTAAAATATTCTTGTGAACTTACTGATATCGATCTGTTTTTCATTAGTGTAAATAATTCTTCTCCAAATTCATCAGGCAAACGCAGTTCCAATTTCTTTTTTATCTTAGGTTTGTTCTTGAATGTTAGGGTAGCAAGTGCATCCGACTCATAGGGAATGGATGAGCGATTGTATAAGTATCCCGCATCGTCAAAGCTAATGTTTTTCTTTAGGCGATGCATATATATATGTTGAGGTGTGCTCAATGTATCTCCGACATAATCGCCCGTTGGTTTAAGTGTTATAGTGATCGAATCAAACTGATACGTTATTCCGTTAGTAAGACTAGTTGAAGTTACATTATATTCTGCATAAAAGGAGGACTCTATATCTCCCCAAGTTGAACTGTTATAATGACCTAGTTGACAAAGTGTATCTCCAGAGGTGGCCACAGAATCAGCCAAAATAGTGCTTAATTGCACGGTACAAGTATCTGTTTGTACATTATTAAAAGAGCTTGTTAGCCACTTACTTCCTGCACTGTTTACTTCGTCTCTACAGGAGGTAATGAGCAAGACAAATAAAAAAAAAGATGAAAAGATCCAAATTTTGGGATTCATTCTACTAATAGTTGAGGTTTACGATTCGGCAAAAGAAGCTATTTAGTCTTCATAGACCAAAAGTTATCGACAGATTACCATTTTTTATCGACTATATAACCTATATTCGTGTTTTGTAGATGAAAATAGGCTATTCGTCGATTCTTTTTTTTAGCTATTAGTTTCCCACCTACATTTGCGACTCAATAATTAACCATTAAAACCGTATAGAAAAGATGAATGTAACAGTTTGGAATTCAACCAAAAAAATGATACTCGCTTTGTTTTTGTTGTGCATGATAGTGCCTTTTTTAAGTTCGTGCACGGACGATGATGATTATACTGTAGGTGTATGGTATAAGCGTGCAGCTCTTGATGGTCCCGTTAGAGGCTATGCGGCGGCATTTACTATTGGAAATAAAGGGTATATTGCTACAGGTTATAATGCGAGTGCGACGGAGCCTTTTCTAAACGATTTATGGGTCTATGATATAGATGGTAATTATTGGACACAATTAAAAGAGATGCCAACAGCTGCTAGTTATCGTAATAAAGCTGTAGGTTTCACTGTTGGAGAGAAAGGGTACATCACAACTGGAATTGGGGATAATAATGTTTGTATGAAAGATACGTGGGAGTACGATCCTGATACTGATGCTTGGACGCAGAAAGATGATTTTGCGGGTGGTATTCGTTATGGTGCACTTGCTTTTAGTATCGGAAATTATGCTTATGTTGGAACTGGATTTGATACTTCAAATTATAAAAAAGATTTTTATAAATTTGATCCGAGTGCGGCTAGTGGATCTCAATGGACAGTTCTTACCGGCTTATCAGTAGATAAACGAATGTTTGGTACTGCTTTTGTTATTGATAATGTTGCTTATATTCTTGGTGGTGTAGCTAATAGTTCCTATCCTACAGACTTTTGGAGCTATGACCCATCAACAGGTGTTTCTACAGCGTTGAGAGATATTGCAGATGTCAATTCTGATGAGGATTATGATGATGATTACGATAATATGGCTCGTTCTGGTGCCGTTAGTTTCGTTATAGATGGAAAAGGGTATTTTGTTACGGGTGAGCGTAGCAGTAGTCTAAAAACAGATTATTGGGTGTATGATCCTGCTACCGACTTATGGTCTGGAGATAGTGATGATGATTATACTCCTTTTGCTTTATTAAATTCAGGTAATCAAGGTTCTATGCGTTCGAATGCTGTGAGTTTTTCTACCGGAACGAGAGGCTTTGTACTAACCGGAGCTGCTAGCAGTAGTAGCTATCTTGATGACATGTATGAATTATCTCCTTATGAAAACCGTGACGAATAAGAAAATTTATATTCCTCTGTTGCTGCTTGTAGCAATTGTTTCTGTAGCACTGTTTTATTATATACATCAGGATAAGCATGCTTTTCAGATTGAAGTAGTGAAGTTAGAACCAAGCGGGTATGGATATAAAATATTGAAAGGAAAGCAGACGGTTGTTTATCAACCGTTTATGCCTGCCTTAGGACATAAACAAGTTTTTTTATCTGAAGAAGATGCTGTTAAAGTTGCTCAATTGATGAGAGATCATTTTGAAGCTGGAGAGAATCCGTCTGTATCAAAGGATGATATTCGCAAATTACAACTATCAGGTTACAAAGAGTAGATAATAAATTATCTGTAAAACATAACCACGTACTCTGCAAACTAGAGACTAGTTGCAGATACGTGGTTTTCTTTTGTATTTTTCCTACCAAAAGAGCTGTTACAAGCTAAAAATTTACTTATTTTGCTTTCTCAATTAATATGTAACTCTTCTACCATATGCAGAAAGCAAAGAGTAATTATATCATTTATGTTATTATGCTGCTCCTCTTTGGGGGGCTTATCTATATTGCCATAGACGAAGGGGGACGCTTTATTCAGCATTCTGCTACGGATATTGCTGTTCAGCAAGGTACTCCATTTACTTTGTTCCTTCAATTCTTGGCTGATAATCTACATCATCCTTTGGCTATTCTGCTTATTCAGATCATAGCGGTATTGCTTGCTGTACGATTGTTCGGCTATCTCTTTAAGCACATTGGTCAACCGGGTGTTATTGGTGAAATTGTAGCTGGTATTGTTCTTGGTCCTTCATTGTTGGGCTATTTTTTTCCGGATATCTTCCATTTTCTCTTCCCACCTGAGTCTTTAACCAATCTGGGGCTCGTTAGTCAGGTCGGCTTGATTCTTTTCATGTTTGTTATTGGTTTGGAACTTGACTTCTCGGTGCTGAAGAATAAAATCAACGAAACACTCGTCATAAGTCATGCCGGTATATTAGTACCTTTCTTCTTAGGCATTGTTGCGTCTTTTGGGATTTATGAAGCGTATGCAGCTACTCAAACAGAATTCCTGCCTTTTGCTTTATTCATCGGCATATCCATGAGTATAACGGCTTTTCCGGTGTTGGCCCGTATCATTCAAGAACGAAACATGACGAAAACTCCTGTTGGTGTACTCTCTATTGCTTCTGCTGCCAACGATGATGTGACGGCTTGGTGTCTGTTGGCTGTTGTTATAGCGATAGCTAAAGCCGGATCATTTGCAAGTGCGCTTTATTCCATCGGATTGACACTGCTTTATATCATTCTCATGTTTACTGTGGTGCGTCCCTTTTTGAAGAAACTTGGTGCGGCTTATGCTAATCAGGAAGTAATTAATAAATCTTTTGTTGGCTTCATTCTGCTAGTATTAATCATATCATCGGCTTTAACTGAGGTACTTGGCATTCATGCTCTTTTTGGAGCTTTTATGGCTGGAGTGGTGATGCCGCCGAGCCAAGGTTTTCGTAAGGTAATGATGGAGAAGGTAGAAGATATTGCCTTGGTGTTTTTTCTTCCACTTTTCTTTGCTTTTACAGGCCTTCGCACAGAGATTGGTCTGATTAATAGTCCCGAACTATGGGGTGTTTGTCTGATGCTGATTCTTGTTGCCGTTGTAGGAAAATTGGGTGGGTGTGCTGTTGCTTCTCGTTTGGTGGGAGAGTCGTGGAAGAATAGCCTGACTATTGGCACATTGATGAATACACGCGGCCTGATGGAGCTGGTGGCTTTAAATATCGGTTATGAGATGGGTGTGCTGCCTCCTTCTATTTTCGTGATACTGGTCATCATGGCTTTGGTTACTACGTTTATGACAACTCCTTTACTGCATCTGGTGGAACGATTCTTTAAACGTAGAGAAGAGAAAATGTCGTTGAAGAGAAAACTTATATTTTGCTTTGGTCATGCGGAGTCGGGGAGTAACTTACTTTCCATTTATTCTTTGTTATATGGTGATAAATTGCTAAAGCACCACGTCATTGGAGCCCATTACACCGTTGGTACGGATCTGAATTCATTTAGTGCTGAACAATACGAGCGGGATAGTTTTTCCTTGCTTAACTCGAAAGCTGAGGAGCTAAAAGTACAGATAGACAAACGATATCGAGTGACAGATAAATTGGTGCAGGAGATTGCTCAGTTTGTGAGAGACGAACATCCGGATATGCTTTTGTTGGGGGCCGGTACTCGGTATCAAGCTGATTCTCCGAGTAGCAGAGGTGTGTATTGGTTTTCATTGTTTCGTGATAAGATAGAAGGAGTAATGGAGCAGGTGCAATGTCCGGTAGCCATCTTCGTGAATAAAGGTTATTGCGGTGGTGTTATATCGGTTGTTCTTGGCGGCTCTATGGATCTGTTCTTATTACCTTATCTGAAGACGATGGCAGAGCATGGAAATACGGTTCATTTGTTTTGGTTTGAAACGAACGATCCTGATTTTATTCAGCAGGTAGAGAGACTTACTTCGAAATTGCCTGATGGGATGACTGAACAGATGTTTAGTCATACATCCGAATTAATCGCTCAAGAGAATGGATTATTGATTATTAGTAACACTGTATACAGTCAATTGCTGGAAGATGAGTTTGCATTTGGAGAATCGACATCCGTGCTTATCATCAGAAACAGAATAGATAAACAATAACGATGAAAATGAATGAAACTACCGGATTAGTGCTTGAGGGTGGAGGGATGCGTGGCGTTTTCACTTGTGGAGTACTGGATTTCTTGATGGATCATAACATCCGCTTCCCGTATACCATAGGAGTTTCTGCAGGAGCATGCAACGGCCTCTCGTACTTGTCTCACCAACGGGGGAGAGCTAAGTATAGTAATATTGATTTGCTGGAGAAGTATAACTATATCGGCCTTAAACATTTACTTAGAAAGCGGAACATCATGGATTTCGATCTGTTATTCACTGAGTTTCCGGAACACATTCTTCCGTATGATTACGATACTTATTTCTCTTCGCCTGAGCACTATGTGATGGTTACCACCAATTGCTTGACGGGTGAGGCCAATTACTTTGAAGAGAGGTATGATAAGAAGAGATTGATCGATATTGCTCGGGCTTCGAGTAGCTTACCCTTTGTTTGCCCTATAGCGTTGGTCGATAATGTTCCGATGCTCGATGGAGGCATCGTAGATTCTATTCCTTTGATGCATGCCATAGAAGAAGGGTTTACCCAAAACGTGGTGGTACTTACGAGGAATCGCGGCTATCGCAAAGAAGTGAAAGATATAAAAGTTCCTTCTTTCTTCTATCGCAAGTATCCAAAATTGCGTGAAGCACTTAGTCGACGTTGTGCTGTCTATAATGAACAGCTAGAGATGGTTGAAAGGATGGAAGATGAGGGACGGATAATGGTTATACGTCCTTTGAATCCCGTAAATGTAGACCGTATTGAACGGGATGTGAAGAAACTTACTGTTTTTTATGAAGAGGGTTATAGTTGTGCAGAAGAAGTCTTAAAGAGGAAGATTCCGGCTTTGTAAGGTTGTGCTTACTTCTCCAATATCATTCTTTAAACTAAAAAGGGGCGTCCATTGGGCGCCCTTTTTTAATTATATAATCATCGATTGATTATTTTATTCAGCATCTTTTCCCCAAGCTTGGTTGGCCAGGCGTTTGTAGTTGCCATATCTCCACTTAGCGTTATCTTCTGCAGCTTTGAATAGTTCAGCAGCTTCAGTAGGACATTGCTTCATTACAGAACTGTAACGTACTTCACCCTTCAAGAAGTTTTGGAATTCATCCCAGTTTGGCTCTTTCGAATCAAGCAAGAATGGATTCTTTCCTTCTGCTTCCAAAGCAGGATTGTAACGCCACAAGTGCCAGTAACCGCACTTAACTGCATTGTCTTGTTCTTCCTGAGCTTTGCCCATACCGGCTTTCAAACCGTGGCTGATACATGGAGAATAAGCGATGATAAGTGATGGTCCGGGATATGCTTCTGCTTCGCGGATAGCTTTTAGTGTTTGAGCTTGGTCGGCACCCATTGCAATTTGTGCAACGTATACGTAACCGTAAGTAGTAGCCATCAGACCAAGGTCTTTCTTACGTACTCTCTTACCTGAAGCAGCAAACTTAGCAATAGCACCTACCGGAGTAGATTTAGATGACTGTCCACCCGTGTTTGAGTAAATCTCAGTATCAAGTACTAAGATGTTTATATCTTTACCACTGGCAATTGCGTGGTCAAGACCACCATAACCGATGTCATAAGAAGCACCGTCACCACCAATGATCCATTGAGAACGTTTCACTAGGTAGTGTTTCAAAGAAGCGATTTCTTTGCAATATTTGCAATCGCAACCTTCTACCAATGGAACAATCTTTTCAGTCAGTTCTTTAGTCTTGTCAGCATCAAGCATATTCTCTACCCATTCTTTGAATAGTGCTTTCATCTCGTCTGAGCAGCAATCTGAATCCTGAGCTTCAGTCATTAATCTAGCAATACGGGCACGCATTTTTTCATTAGCGAGTTCCATACCCATACCGAATTCGCAGAAGTCTTCGAACAATGAATTTGCCCAAGCAGGTCCTTGTCCGTCTTCGTTAGTAGTATAAGGAGTAGCAGGTACTGAACCAGAGTAAATAGATGAACATCCTGTAGCGTTAGCAACCATTTCACGGTCACCAAACAACTGAGTGATCAGTTTCACATAAGGAGTTTCACCGCAACCTGAACAAGCTCCTGAGAACTCGAACAACGGAGTTGCAAACTGAGAGTTCTTCACGTTAGACTTGATGTCTACCAAGTGTTGTTTGCTCTTCACTGTGTCAACACAATATTCCCAGTTAGGTACTTCTTTCAATTGAGATTCCAAGTGCTTCATGGTTAAAGCCTTGCCACCCTTCTTTGGATTACCCGGACATACATCAACACAGTTGTTGCAACCCAAGCAGTCAAGAGCACTCACCTGAATACGGAAAGTCATATCAGCAAATTGCTTACCAACAGCTTTCAGTGTTGTAAAGTTAGCCGATTGTTGTTCTTCTGAGTCAAGAACGAACGGACGGATACAAGCGTGAGGACAAACATAAGCACATTTGTTACATTGGATGCAATTTTCAGGCTCCCATTCAGGAACGAAAGCAGCAACGCCACGTTTTTCGTACTTAGCTGTTCCTTGTTGCCATGTTCCGTCTTCAATACCTTTGAAAGCAGAAACAGGAAGCAGGTCACCATCTTGTGCATTCACAGGATGAACAACTTCGTTGACAAATGCAGGGTGATTGTTCTTTGCTTCATTTTCGTCAGTCAGGTTAGCCCAAGAAGGATCTACAGTCATTTGTTTGTATTCGCCACCACGATCTACAGCTGCATAGTTCTTGTTGATTACATCTTCACCCTTCTTGCCGTAAGATTTCACAATGAATTTCTTCATTTGTTCAACAGCCAGATCAACAGGGATTACAGCTGTGATACGGAAGAATGCAGATTGAAGAATCGTATTGGTACGGTTGCCCAAACCAATTTCTTGTGCTATCTGTGTAGCGTTGATATAATAAACAGTAATATTATTCTTAGCAAAATTACGTTTTACTTTGTTTGGCAGGTTCTTGGCTAATTCTTCATCATTCCAGATTGTGTTCAGCAAGAAAGTACCGTTCTTCTGCAAACCGCGAGTTACGTCGTACATTTTTAGGTAAGCCTGTACGTGGCATGCTACGAAGTTTGGAGTGTTTACCAAATAAGTAGAGCGGATAGCAGTATTACCAAAACGAAGGTGAGAACAAGTGAAACCACCTGATTTCTTCGAGTCATAAGAGAAATATGCCTGGCAATATTTGTCAGTATTGTCTCCGATGATCTTTACCGAGTTCTTGTTTGCGCCCACGGTACCATCTGCACCTAAACCGTAGAATTTAGCTTCGTACATGCCTTCACCGCCTAGAGCGATTTCTTCTTTCACAGGTAGAGAAGTAAATGTTACGTCATCTACAATACCGATCGTGAAGTGATTCTTTGGTAACGGCAATGCAAGGTTTTCGAATACAGAAAGGATTTGTGCCGGAGTTGTATCTTTAGAAGAAAGGCCATAACGTCCACCAACAATAACCGGAGCATTTTCTGTTCCGTAGAAGCAGTCTTTAACGTCCAAATACAACGGTTCGCCGTTTGCACCCGGTTCTTTTGTTCTGTCGAGTACTGCAATGTTTTTAACCGTTTTAGGCACGGCACCAAGGAAATGTTTAGCAGAGAATGGGCGGTACAAGTGTACAGAAACCAAACCCACTTTTTCTCCCTGAGAAGTCAAGTGATCGATAGCTTCGCGAGCAGCTTCGGTAACAGATCCCATAGCGATAATCACACGCTCAGCATCTTCAGCTCCGTAGTAATCGAATAAGTTATGTTTGCGTCCTGTGATTTTTGCAATTTCATTCATGTATTCTTCTACGATAGCAGGCACATCCTCATAGAAAGAGTTTGCTGCTTCTCTGTGTTGGAAGTATACATCAGGGTTTTCGGCCATACCACGTGCTACGGGAGCAGATGGGTTAAGGGCACGTTTGCGGAATTCGGCTAAAGCGTCTTGATCGATCAGCGGAGCCAAATCCTCGTTCTCCAGCATTTCGATCTTCTGAATCTCGTGCGATGTACGGAATCCATCGAAGATGTTCATAAAAGGAATGCGGGATTTTAATGTAGCTAGATGAGATACACCAGATAAGTCCATTACTTCCTGTACAGAGCCTTCTACCAACATGGCAAAACCCGTTTGACGTGCAGCCATTACGTCTTGATGGTCTCCGAAGATAGACAGAGCCTGAGTTGCCAGCGCACGCGCTGATACATGGAACACGCATGGGAGCAATTCACCTGAAATCTTATACATATTCGGGATCATTAATAGAAGACCCTGAGATGCTGTATAAGTTGTAGTCAATGCACCAGCCTGAAGTGAACCGTGAACGGCACCTGCGGCACCGCCTTCTGATTGCATTTCCTGCACCAATACTGTCTCGCCGAAGATGTTCTTACGTCCTGCGGCAGCCCATTCGTCTACGTATTCGGCCATAGTCGAAGATGGAGTGATAGGATAGATCGCAGCCACTTCCGAGAACATATACGAGATATGTGCAGCAGCCTGATTACCATCACAAGTGATGAATTTCTTCTTAGTCATAACTAAATTATTATTTTAAGTAAAAGATATTTAATATAAAAAACCGAATATCCAGAGTGGTATCTGGTTACCGCGGCCTATTTCCGCTTTGTGCATGGCATATGTCACATTCGGACTTCCCTTTAGTTTATACCCCTCGCAACAGATCTTAAACGGCATTGCTTCATCCACCAAAAAGGAAGAATTCTTATCGCCTTTATGCAGCTTATGGTCTTTATACATTGTGTTTAGAAAAAAGGTGTCGAGCACCTCCTGTTCATCTACATTCAGAGGGTAGATGGAATACATCAGGTTGGTGTTGTGCAACATGATCTTTGATGGTTTCTTTGGGAACTCTTCTCCTTGTGGATAGACCATGTTGATCATTCGCGCATCAGCCAGATATTTGATATAGTTCATTACTGTTGCCCGTGATGTTTGTATGTCAATAGCTAATTGGCTTACGTTGGGTGCTTTGGGCCCTCCTACAGCCAATAGGTATAATAATTTCTTTATCTTTGAAAGATACTTTAGCTCTATCTGTTTGATGAGTAATATGTCTACTTCTACCATCATGTTCATGGTCTTCAGCAGATTCTCGGAGAAATTGCGTTTCTCTAGAAAGAACGGATAGAAGCCATGGTGCAGATAGTCTTGAAAATAATCTAATGGCTTAACTTTTGAAAGTACGCCTTTGGCTATCTGTTCATGATTGCTGAGTATCTCTTCGAGTGTGTATGCTCTGAACTTCATGCCTGTTTGGAGATTCAGAAATTCACGAAAAGAGAATCCTCTTAAATTGTAACTTTTTACGATGTCTCCTAACTCTAGGTTTTCTTCCTTCAATCTCATCACAGATGAGCCGGTGAAAACAATTTTTAGGTTTGGAAAGCGATCATAACACATGCGCAATTCTTTGCTCCATCCGTCGTATTTAAATACTTGATCGATGAGTAGCACTTTTCCTCCGCGGCGATGAAATTCGTAGACGAAATCTACGATTGTATTTCCGGCGAAGTAGAAATTGTTCATGTTAATAAAGAGGCAAGAGCGGTCGGTACCGAACTTCTCTTTGGCATATTGAAGCAAAAAAGTCGTTTTTCCTACTCCTCGAGTTCCTTTGATGCCTATGAGGCGGTCGTTCCAATCTATTTCATCCATCAGATCACGACGTACAGGGGCATTAGTGTGCTCTACAAGATAAGCGTGTGTACGGTAAAATGCTTCCATTTATTCATTGGTTTTTCGGGGTACAAATATAGCCCTTTATTCTGATATTTGCAAAGTAGAGATAGCAAAAGATGTTTTTTACCCTATAATTTATATTTTATAACGTTGTGACAGTTTGCTCTTTTGGATAGCTCAGATTTTCTTATACTTGCACTCTGCCAGCAGAGTTCCTGAATAATGTCTTTATTTTAAGTTTGAACTTTCTGTTTTGTCTTTTTATAGTAGCTATTTGTGTTATATTGATTGAAGTACTGTGCTTTTTGTAGTTAATCGTCTTTTGTAAGGCGTATGTTGATGATAAATGTGTTGTTTTAAGTCTCTCTTTATGGAAGAGCAAATAGAATGAAAACGAGCGGATGATTTTACATTTTGTGCTTAAAAGCTTGTCTGCCGGAGAATATATAGGTGTTTTGAGAAACTGCCGTAGTCTTTTGGCCCAACTGCAACCGTCTTTTTGTTCAACTGCTGCCTTCTCTTGAGTAAAGAGAACCGTTCTCTTGAGTGAAAAGCATGGTTCTTTCGGCTAAAACAAGCTCTTTTTTGCGTAGATTTGCCCTGTAATCCGGCTATTTCTTTCTAACTGAGCTTTTTAGTGAACCTTGTGTGTTAGCGGAATATGCTGTTTTGTCTATTTTATATTCTTATTTTCTTTATTCTGCTATCATAATGTCAAAAATGAATCTTCATATTTTCAATCCGGATAATGATTTGGCCCTGGCCAATGGCGACGAGAATTACATGCCGCCTGCTTCGGCCAGGCAAATGACGGCTGACCTTGCTTTGCTTCCTGTATGGTATGCTTTTCCCGATGGCAACGTATTGGCTTCATCGGCTTATAACCTTACCTTTCTAAATGAAATGCGAGCGCTTTTTTCGTTACCTGCCAACTTGATTACTGAACCGGAAGTGGCTGCGGGGGTGAATATACAGCCTGTTCCTTGGGGATGGAATACTGCTTTGCGCAAACGGCTTTTGCTGTTGGGTGTGGAAGAAAAAGCAATGCCTGCGCCGGAACAGTTGGGCAGGTTGACGAAGCTGTCTCATCGTTCCACAGCAGTAGAACTATTACCAAAACTTCAGTTGAATGACGGTTTTTGCGGGGAGTCCGCTTACCTGACAGCTTTAGATGTGATGAAGGAGTTTGTGGAAAATCATCCGGAAAGTATGCTTAAAGCCCCATTATCAGGTAGCGGTAAAGGATTGAATCGCTGCAAAGGGACTTTTACTCCGGCTATTAGCGGTTGGTGCGCTCGTGTGGCTGAGCGACAGGGTGGGGTAGTAGCCGAACCTTTGTATGAAAAAGCTGAGGATTTTGCGATGGAGTTCTTTACTGATGGAGCGGGCCGTGTTTCCTTTGCGGGTTATTCTCTCTTTCGCACGGGTAGCGGAGGTGCTTACGAAGGCAATGATTTATTATCCGATGGAGCGATAGAGGAACGTCTGACCCGATATGTTCCGTTGTCTGATTTGCGTCAATTGCGAGTCTGTTTGCAAAAGGAAATCTCTCAAATAGCAGGTGCGGACTATAGCGGCTATCTGGGTGTGGATATGATGGTTTGTGCTTTTGCCGATGAACCCCGATATCGCATTCATCCATGCGTGGAGATAAACCTGCGCATGAATATGGGGTTAGTGGCTCGAATGTTTTATGATCGATATGTGCAGTCGGAGGCTGCAGGCATATTCCGTATTGAATATTCAGCTACTGCCGGAGAAGCCTTGCGTAAACATCAAGAACGTATACGGCAATACCCTCTGCAAGTTATCGGCGGGCGTGTGGCGTCAGGTTATCTGCCATTGACTCCCGTTACCGGAAAGACTCATTATTCTGCCTGGGTTTTGGTGGAATGAAATAATTAAGGGTGATCTAATTGTACAGCTTTGCTCTCGTTGCCATAACGATCTACAGCAGATACGGCAAAATAATCTTTTGCTGCCCAAGGGTGAAGTGGGGCATACGTGAAGCTGTTGCCCCGCACATGCTGATCGATAATATTCTCAGCCTGACTGGTATCCACCGGATAGATGTCGGAAGCATAAATCACATAATACGGTTCGTTGCGTTTATCATTATCCTGAGAGGCTCCCCAATTTAGTCTCGTATATCCGCCTTCATATTTTACGGTGAGTTCTTTGGGAGTTGTTGGTGGCACGTTGTCCAGCCATGGCATGGCCGGTTGCAAAGCCGGAGTTGAATAATAGGCTTCAGTGAGCTCGTCATACAATCCCTGAATATTTTCTATCAGATACTTCACACGGTAGTGCCCTTGTCCCGCCAGTCCGTTGGCTCTCACAAAGTTTATTTGTCGCTCCACTTCATCTCGCTTCCAGTTGCCTTCGGAAGGACTCAGAAAATAGATGCCCAGTCCGGGTATGATCTGTCTGCCGTTACTATGTTCCTGCCAGTCGAGCGCAAAAGGATAAAAGCTATTCCCTCTAAAGTACATCATCGGGTAAATCTGATCTTGTATTCCCTCTTCCAGCCAACCTTGCGCATCCTGATACACGGTGTAGAAAGCATTAAAACCGCGAGAGGAGTAACGAGATGTATCACGAAACTTACCTACCGGACAACTACTTACTTTCACCCATGGCTTTTGAGCTTTTACACCTTTATATATATAGCGCACAATATCCGTCAGGTTATCCCGCCTCCATTGAGCAATGTTTCTGCCTTTTCCGTATTGGCGAAACTCCTTTTTGTCGGGGAAGAGTGGAGCATTCTCCGGATAACGGAGGTAGTCGAAATGCACTCCGTCTATGTCGTATCGGGTGATTATCTCATTGACTAACTTCATCAGATACTCTTTAGTGCCCGGATTGCCCGGATTCAAGAACCATTCTGTCTTATAAGGTACGCAGATACTTCTATTCTGTATCGTTACCGATTTATTACCCAACGCCGCCACATGCTTTTTGTTTCCCAACGGTATGCTAACGATCCAGGCGTGGCACTCCATTCCTCTCTTGTGGCACTCCTCCACGGCAAAAGCCAATGGGTCGTATCCGGGATCTCTTCCTGTCTGCCCTGTCAGGATAGAATTGAACGGTTCAATCTCAGAAGCATAAAGCACGTCTCCACGGGTGCGGGCCTGAAAAAGTACGGTATTGAAATTGGCCGCTTTCAGCTTATCAAGAATAGCTACTAATTCTGTTTGTTGGCGACGGATACCTTCCGGACTAGTTGCTTTGGCCTGAGGCCAGTCTAATCCGTAAACAGCCGTGACCCAAGCTGCCCGAACTTCATATTTCGGATTTGCTTTGAGCGGGATCAAACACAATATAAATAGTAGAGAAAGTATATAGCGGTGCATGAGCTTATCGTTCTTTTAATTTTTGCAAAGGTAGCAAAAGTGTTGGTATTGTTGTGTCGTTTCGGGAGATTATACTACATTTGTGACAGTTAAAACACCACGTCATGATTACGTTTACTATTTGCCTATTGACCCTTGTTGCCGGATATTTCATCTATGGACGCATTGTAGAACGCATGTTTGCACCTGATGATCGACCGACTCCTGCCATGACCCAAGCCGATGGCGTTGATTTTATTCCATTGCCTACATGGAAAATCTTTATGATACAGTTTCTCAATATAGCCGGACTAGGTCCTATCTTCGGAGCTATTATGGGGGCAAAGTTTGGCACTGCTTCCTATCTTTGGATTGTACTCGGAAGTATTTTTGCCGGAGCTACACACGACTATCTTGCCGGTATGCTCTCGTTGAGGCACAATGGCGAGAGCCTTCCCGAAATTATAGGACGCTATTTGGGGTTGCCCACCAAACAAGTGATGCGTGGTTTCACCGTTATTCTCATGATTTTAGTCGGCTCCGTATTTGTAGCAGGCCCTGCAGGTCTTTTGGCTAAGTTGACACCCGAATCTTTGGATACTACTTTTTGGATTATCGTTGTTTTCATTTATTATATATTGGCTACCTTGCTACCTATTGATAAGATTATTGGCAAGATCTATCCGGTGTTTGCTGTCGCCTTGTTGTTTATGGCTGTAGGCATTCTTGTGATGCTTTATGTGCATCATCCGGCATTACCCGAATTCTGGGATGGGTTGCAGAACACTCACCCTAATGCGAAGGCATTACCTATTTTTCCTATCATGTTTGTGAGTATTGCCTGTGGTGCCATCTCCGGCTTTCATGCCACACAAAGTCCATTGATGGCTAGATGTATGAAGAGCGAGCGTTATGGCCGTCCTGTATTTTATGGAGCAATGATTACTGAAGGTATTGTTGCCTTAATCTGGGCTGCTGCCGCTACTTACTTTTTTCACGAACACGGTATGGGTGAAACAAACGCATCCGTCATTGTTGATGCCATTACCAAAGGTTGGCTGGGCAGTGTGGGAGGTCTTTTAGCTATTTTAGGTGTTATTGCCGCTCCTATTACTTCGGGCGATACAGCCTTTCGTTCCGCCCGTCTCATTGTAGCCGACTTTCTGGGTTTGGATCAAAAAAGCATAAGTCGTCGTTTGTACATTTGTGTGCCGATGTTTATTCTTGCCATAGGCTTACTACTTTATAGTCTTCGAGATAAAGACGGCTTCGATATTATTTGGCGCTACTTTGCATGGGCCAATCAGACACTTTCCGTATTTACACTTTGGGCAGTCACCGTGTTTCTGGTGCGAGCAAAGAAATTGTATTGGCTTACGCTTCTTCCTGCCTTGTTTATGACAGCTGTTTGCTCTACTTATATTAGTATTGCACCCGAAGGATTGGGACTTTCGCAAAATATTTCTTTCTTTGTAGGAGCTATTTGCACGTTATTAGGTGCTGTGTGGTTCATTACATGGAAAAAACGTTTGCTTAAGCATGGATAATTTGATAATATATAAGAGAATTGCATGAAGAAACTGAATAAATCGACATGGATAGCGATTGCTTTCCTTATTTATGTGACTGCAACAGGTATCTACCTACTGCCTCGAAACAATGAAATTAGTAATAATGAGAAGTTTCTAACTCTTGGTGGGGCATACATTATTGTGCTTGCCCTCTGGCTGATGCTTAGAAAGAAAGAGCAACGCCAGAAACTTCGTCGTGAAGAAGAAAATAATAACAAAAAACCAAACAAATGAAGAAATCAGTATTGATTATTTGCCTGTTGCTTGCCTCCTTAGGTGCACGGGCCCAATTTGAAGAAGGGAAATGGATCATCAACACCTCCATGACAAGTCTGGACTTGTCTTATAATGATAGCGATAAAAGTCATCTGGGCTTTTTAGCTCAAGGAGGAACTTTTTTGCAAGATAACATCGCTCTTTTAGTGACTTTGGGTGCTGACTGGAGCAATCCTAAAGACACTTATACGCTAGGTGCCGGTGGTCGTTACTATTTTGATCAGACTGGCGTTTACCTGGGTGGCGGACTTAAAATGAAGCGTTGGTATGTTAATGACGAAGGTCATACCAGTGATTATGGGTTAGGTCTGGAAGCCGGATATGCCTATTTCCTATCGAGAACAGTTACAATAGAACCAGCTGTTTATTACGACCTGTCCATGAAGAACGGAGATAATTCTAAGATTGGATTTAAAGTAGGCTTTGGATTTTATTTCTAAGTCTTATTAAAAAGGTATATAGAAAGCGCTGAAGTTCATGAGCTGAATTTTAGCGTTTTTTTTATGATGCAACTAGTTGGACTGCTTGTGATCATAAAAGTATGACTTGTAATCCATTCGTTTTGGGATGTTTGTAGTTTAGGACCTATCTCTTTTATTTACAAATAGCCTTTCTCAAACAGAACTTCCGACTTCAGCGTGTAGAATGTCCGACTTCAGCGTGTTGAAAACGTGCATTCAACACGCTGAAGTCGGACATTCTACAAACCCTTGTCACAAGGCTTGTGGACGGTTTTCTGAAAAACAGACAAAAGAGAACTTAAATAAATATCTCTGTCTTAAACGCAACGACGGCATCGCCTTTGATTTGAATGGTTTTATATGCAGAGAAAAAAAGAGGCTATCTTATTTTGTAGACAGCCTCTTTTATCGTTTTGTAGAATTTATCTAGAGAGCGGAGTTTCTGAGTTTTTATCCATCTTTATACCGGAGTATCCTTCTGATCCCATTTCAGGTATGTCTAGGCCAGAGAGTTCGATCTCTGCGGAAACGCGGTTACCTATTAGCTTATCTATGACTTTGAAGACAATCCATCCGAGAATACCGACATAAATAATGTTGGATAGTACACCGATAACTTCTGCCAAAAACTGACCTGTATCGCCATAGAACAGACCGGTTACCCCGCCTGCTATACCATTCAAGCCTTCTCCATACTTTCCGTCAGCAAACAGGCCTAGAGCCAAGCATCCCCATGCACCGTTAGCACCATGTACAGCAACAGCGCCAACAGGATCGTCTACTTTTAGTTTGTTTTCGACAAATAAAGCCACTTCAATAACTAAAATACCAGAGATAAGGCCTATTAATGCGGCCGACTGAACACTTACAAAGGCGCAAGGTGCAGTGATAGCTACTAATCCGGCCAATAAGCCGTTGCACATCATACTGACATCTGGTTTTTTAGTTTTGACCAACCACATGTATAGAGTAGAAGCTATGGCACCGGTTGCGGAAGCAATCATTGTATTTACGGCGACAACTGCGATGCGTAGGTCACCACCGGCTAGAGTTGAACCGGCATTGAAACCGAACCAGCCAAAAGCTAAAACGAAGCTTCCCATAACTGCATAGGGGAGGTTATGACCAGGAATGGCATTAGCCGATCCATCTTTATTATATTTACCCAAACGAGGGCCAAGCATTTTTGCACCAATAAAGGCCAAAACACCTCCAGTTAGGTGTACAACCGAAGATCCGGCGAAATCTACATGACCGTGACCCAACCCAAAGTTATTACCGAGTTGCGCTAACCAGCCTCCTCCCCATACCCAGTTTCCAAAGATGGGGTAGATAATAGTACCTACAGCTATTCCATACACGAAGAACGAAGCATATTTCCAGCGTTCCGCCATTGATCCGGTTGGTATTGTAGCCGTGGTATCCATAAATACCATTTGAAAAAGGAACATGGCAAAAACGCCGACGTCATAGGTACTGGTTAGAAAAAAGCCTTTGGTACCGAACAATCCGAATGCGTGCCCAAATAAATTGATGGTAAATTCCTGATTCAGTCCATCGTACCCGCCTAAAGTACCAAGTGGACCGACACCTCCAAACATGAATGCAAAGCCGCAAATGAAGAAGCCAATCATACCTAGAGGATAAATCATAAAGTTCATAGCAAAAGTATGAGCACTATTTTTGGCACGGGTAAGGCCGCCTTCTACCATGGCAAAACCGAGCTGCATGAACATTACCAGAAATCCGCAGACAAGTACCCATACCATATTGATAGATACTTTGTTGTGCCCGGTACTATCGGCAACTTCCGATAAAGTTGGCTGACCAGCCGTAGAGGCGGTCACATCGTTTGCGGTTCCTGTTGTATTGCCACTCGGATCTGCGACTTTCTCAGCATATAAAGAAGTTGTTACCGGTACCATCATGATAACCAATAACAGAAACATAATAATTTTTTTCATAATAATTTTATCTTGATGCTATTTGTTTCGGGTGTTTATTCGTCTTCATCTGTATTGTAAAGTGATTTGTCTCCTTGATCATCGTTTCTGATCCGATAAGAATCCAGAAGGTCGCTAACAAAAATCTTGCCGTCACCTATAATTCCGGTTCTTGCGGTTTTACGGATGCACTCAACTGTCTTCTGGAGATTTTTGTCTCGGACTACAATGGTCAACAGTTGCCGTGGAATATAACTGGTGTCATACACTGTTCCACGATAAGAATACTCTCCTTTTTTAATTTCATTGCCAACGCCGGTACAATCCCAGTACGAGAAAAACTCAATCCCGATTTCACGAAGAGCACTCTTGACTTCTTCGAACTTAGAAGTTCGGACAATTGCCTCAATTTTTTTCATAAAATACATTTTAATGTTATTACAATCAATTATAATGCTTCTGGGATAATCAAAAAGATTGTTTAAGGCAGAAGTATATGGCAAACATACTGTAAATTGGCATAATATAGAATAAAAAGAAAGAAAAAATATTCATATGATTTCAAAATGTTTCTATCGATGCTGCAATTGATGCTGTTTTTTAAATACTGTAATCAAAAAGTGGCATTTTGGTTACAAAGACGTGTTTTATACCGATTTTATAAGTCTATTCATCTGATTATGTGCATGTTTCGTTTTAAAGCTTTTATAGCTAAGTCTATAATGTCATATAACTTTGTTGTCTCGTTTGCTGAATATCTCTCCTTAACTAAACGGCATTGATTTGTATCTTATAAATCTACCGTCTACTATATATACACAAACGAAAGAGCATACTGCACATACTACAAATACAATTCCTGTAGCTTGCAACGGATTTCCGATACCAACTAGTGATGATACAATTCCTCCGAAAGCGAATGAAACAGCTCCTAATAAAGCGGATGCACTTCCTGAAAGTTCTCTACCTTTGTCCATTGCAAGTGTTGTAGATGATGTGAAGCAAAGTCCCAGAGAAAAAAGAATGCTAATCATAAAGCCTTCGTAAGCCCAAAAACTGTAGCCATTAAATAATACGATCGCTTCACATATCGAAAAAATAAGTAGACCGACACTACCTAGCAATGTACCGTTTTTTATTTCTTTGAACTTAGCAGCAAGGGCTGCCGATATTACTACTGCAAGCGCATTTATACCAAAACAGACACTAAATAGAAATGGTGTAAAGCCATAATGCTGCTGCATGATAAACGGTGCTGAAGCAATATTGGCAAAAAGCGCAGCCTGGGCGAACCCAAGCTGCAACATATAACCCATGTAAGGGCGGTTTTTCAATAAAGGTGCGAAGTATGACAGTATATGTGAAAGAGAAGATTGAACACGTCTTTCCAAGGGGAGAGATTCTTTATAATACAAACTTGCAAATAATAACAGTATACCAATAAATAGTAAGATGACAAAGATACTTCCCCAACCGCCAAATTCTACCATTGTTCCTCCTACAACGGGAGCTAGCACAGGGGCTATACCATTTATTGACCCAACAATGGCAAGGATCTTGGCAAGCTCACGTCCATTAAACATATCAGTGGAAATGGAACGGGCGATGACAATACTTCCAGCTGCTCCGATTCCCTGTAATAAACGGAACGAAACAAACATCTGTATATTAACCGAAAATAGGCAAAGTAGTGTCGCCATGATAAATAAAAACAATGTCCATAATAACACTTGTTTCCTACCATATCGGTCGCTAATTGGGCCCAAAAATAATTGTCCTAAAGCCAAGCCAATCATGCAAGACGTCAGGCTAAGCTGCACCAAAGATGTGGTTGTACCAAACCAATTAGCCATGGATGGCAAGGCAGGTAGATACATATCAGTGACAAACGGCCCAAAGGCGGTTAGCAATCCTAAAAGAATTAATAAAAATATCTTATAATGAGTTGTATTTATAATTAAAGTATTCATTCAGACCCTCCTCCTAAGGCGTTATAGAGATTGATGATAGATTGTAGTTGTGTAAACTTGTCGGAAAGGACATTTACTCTGGCGCTTAGTAGCGACTGCTGTGCAGTAAGTAATTCCAGATAAGTGGCATTTCCTGTACGATATAATGCCTTGGATGTTTGTATTGTACGTTCTAATTCTTTACATTGCTTTTGATGACTATCAAGGCTTCTCTGTGCTGATTTTGCCGCATATAATGCATCATTTACTTCCTGTCCGGCATCCAACAAAGTTTGTTTGTAATTGAGTTGCGCTATCTGTTCTTCATCTTTGGATACCCGCAGGTTTGCAATGAGTTTTCCTTTATTAAAAATGGGTTGTGTCAGAGAAGCTATAGTCGACAGTATCCACCCGCCGGGATTGGTTACTGTCTGACCCAGAGAATTTGTCCATTCTGCATTCCCTGTCAATGTCAGATTGGGATAAAAAGCTGATCGTGCTTGGTTAGTTGTGTAATAAGCGTTGGCTAGAATCATTTCCGCCTGAATTACATCCGGACGCTTGGATAGCAACTTCAAAGGGATACCGATATTGATTATTTTTGGCAGAGTTTGTTTAGCCAGATTACTCCGAATGACTGTATGCGAAGTCATTCCTAAAAGAGTACAAAGTGTGTTTTCTGCCTCGCGTTGCTGCCTTAATAAATCGTTATGTGTAGCTTCCAATTCATACAAGTTGGCACGATCTTGGGTTACGGCATTTTCCGTCTCTTCACCGATTTTAAGCCTTAGCTCCATAGTGCGTACCTGCTCTTTCCATACATTTAGCGTGGCCTGACTAATTTCTATCTGTTCGTCTAGCATCAATAACGAATAGTAATCGTTAGCAATTGTTGCTATTAGTTCTGAACGGACGGCTTGCTGGTATGCTTTTTGTTCTAATAAACTGGCTTGTGTGCTTTTTTTTGCATTGCGTAAGCTGCCGAAAAGGTCAATCTCCCAGCTTGCTTGTGCGGGCAGTTCGTAAGTCTTTACCGTTTTGCTGCCGTCAGTACTGGTTAATGTGCCTTGCGGTGAAAGTGTTACAGAAGGTAAAAACGATAGTTTCGCTGCTTTTAGCTGCGCTTTCGCTTCATTTACTTGTAGTAAAGCTACCAGCATGTCTGTATTATTTTCTAATCCGCAACTTATCAGGTTTTGCAATAATGTATCACGGAACATTTCTTGCCATGGAATATCTCCTAATGTTAGTGAGTCTTCTATTATTATATCTTCAGAAGCTCTGTAAAGACTGTCTGTCGGCAAATTTTCAGGGCGTCGATAGTTGCGATAAATGTTGCAGCTACTTAACAATGCGCCACACATTATTATATATATTGTCTTTCTCATAATTATTTTTTTTGTTTTCGTTTACCCATTACCCGTTCCTCTATATATTGGAATACAATGAAGAAAGTTGGCGTTACAAATAGCAAAGCAATTGTTCCAATAATCAGACCGCCTACGGTACCTACACCCAAAGATTGGTTGCCGTTCGCACCTACTCCAGAGGCAAACATCAGTGGAAGCATACCGAAAATCATGGTAAGTGCTGTCATTAATATGGGACGGAGACGGACGGAAGCGGCACTCATGGCGGCTTGTGCCAATGACATACCTGCCTGACGGCGTTCTGTTGCATATTCCGTCATCAAAATAGCTGTTTTCGAAAGCAATCCTATCAACATAATGAGTCCAGTTTGTAGATAGATATTGTTTTCAATTCCCCACATATGAGCAAACAGGAAACTACCCATTAGCCCAAAGGGTACGGACAGAATTACGGCCATCGGGATAAATATACTTTCATAGAGCGCACAAAGTATCAGATAGATAAACAGAATACATATGCCGTAGATGATGACCGTGTCATGTGAGTTTGCCATTTGTTTCTCTTCACGTGTCATACCGGAAAATTCATATCCATAGCCTGTGGGAAGAGTTTGTGCAGCTACTTCAGTTACGGCATTGATAACATCTCCAGAGCTGAAACCATTGGCTGGCATCCCCTGTACATTGATGGAAGAGAACATGTTGAATCTCGTTAAAGATTCCGCACCATACGTTTTAGTTAGTTTTACAAATTGGCTGACCGGTGTCATTCCTCCGGTTGTCTTTATAAAAATATTATCCAGCGACTGTATACTCTTGCGACTATCTGAAGGTGCCTGAATAATAACACGGTAGAGTTTTGTGAAACGGTTGAAATTGGAGGCATAAATACTGCCGAAATACCCTGATAGTACATCGAGGACTTCTTCTGTTGTGGTACCTGCACGTTGGCATTGTGCTTCATCTATATCTATACGATATTGCGGGAAGTTGGCACTGAACGAGGTATAGGCCATTTGTATTTCAGGATGTTTGTTCAACTCCACAATGAATTTATCTGCTACTTTGCTTAATGCATTGATACCTTTTCCTCCACGGTCCTGAATGTAAAGCTCAAAGCTGTTGCCTGTACCGTAACCTGAAATCATTGGTGGAGAGAATACAAAGATATTGGCATTCTTTATGTTTGCTGTACGACGGTAAATTTCTTCAGAAATGGCATCTACACTATTTTCTTTTCCCGGGCGTTCGTCCCAATGCTTCAGCTTAATAATGAACATACCATGAGAAGAACCACTACCCGAACCCATCCCGAATCCGGCTATTTTATTGAAGTTATCTACTTGTGGAATTTCTTTCAGTTCCTTTTCTACTTTATCCATGATACTTGCAGTCTCGGCCAACGTGCTTCCAGTCGGTGCGTCAAGACTGATAAAGATAGAACCTGTATCTTCCGAAGGGACCAAGCCTGTCTTTGTTGTATACATCAGATAACAAAGTAGTAGGGTCGCTAGCCCAAGTGAACTCCATGCCAACCATTTGTGTTTGATAAAGAATTTGGCTCCTATTTTGTACTTCATCACAATACGCTTGAATGCTGAGTCAAAAGCCATACGGAAACGGGTTGAGAATTCAGGTTTTTTTCCGTCCACCAGGATTTCATTTGGACGTAGTATCAAAGCGCATAAAGCGGGAGAAAGAGTCAGTGCATTAATGGCAGAAATACCTACTGCTACCGCCATTGTAATGCCAAATTGTGCATAGAATATTCCGGAGGTACCACCCATGAAAGAAACAGGCACAAACACGGCCATAAAGACCAAGGTAGAAGTGACAATGGCCGAAGCAATGCCTTGCATGGCATCAACAGAGGCCTTATAAGATGAACGATATCCCTCGTCAAAGCGCGTCTGAACAGCCTCGACCACGATGATGGCGTCATCTACAACGGTACCTATGGCCAGGACCAATGCAAAAAATGTCAGCAGGTTGATACTGAATCCCGCGATGTATAGGGCAGCAAACGTGCCGATGAGTGATACAAAGACACTAATAGTCGGAATTAACGTGGAACGCGGGTTCTGAAGGAATATATATACCACCAGAATTACTAGTACAATGGCTTCCAGTAATGTCTTTATTACTTTGTCTATTGAGGCGTCTAGGAAGCTCTTGGTACTCATCAGTTCCACTATTTTCATGTCTTCCGGAAGTGTTTCTTTCAATTCTTCCAGATATTTGTCTATGTTAGTAATAATTTCGTTAGCATTCGTTCCTGCTGTCTGATTAATCATACAGGTACTGCCCGGAGCACCGTTTACCGTACCGGTATAAGAATAGCTTTGTGCTCCTAGTTCTACAGTAGCAATGTCTTTTAGTTTCAGTACACGGCCGTCGTCATAAGCCTTGATTACAATTTCTTCAAACTCCTGTTCCGTCTCTAATCGTCCGCGATACTTTAGCGTGTATTGATATACATTTTTGGAGTCTTCGCCAATAGAACCGGTAGATGCTTCGATATTTTGACTGGAAAGTGCCGATTCCACATCACTGGGCTCAAGTTCATATTGTGCCATTACATCTGGCTTCAGCCAAATGCGCATGGCATAGGTCCCCCCCATTACATTTACTTCGCCAACTCCAGAGATACGTTGTATCTGAGGTTTTACGTTAATGGTCAGATAGTTGGTCAGAAATGTGTCGTCATATGTTCCGTTCGGACTGTAAAGGCCGAATATCTTCAACATACTGTTCTGGCGCTTCATGGTAGTTACACCCACTTCTGTCACTTCTGCCGGTAATAAGGAAGTAGCTGTTGATACTTTATTCTGCACATTGACGGCTGCCATATCTGGATCACTGCCTTGCTTAAAGTAGACTGTGATCTCGGCACTACCAGTATTGCTGGCCGTTGATGTCATGTATGTCATGTTTTCAACACCGTTGATAGCTTCTTCTAATGGTACAATTACACTTTTCTGTACGGCTTCAGCATTGGCTCCGCTGTAAGTTGTAGAAACACGGATAGTAGGTGGGGCAATGTCCGGATATTGTTCCACGGACAAGGTATATAACCCAATTAATCCAGCTACCAGGATCACGATCGAAATAACCATTGAGAGGATCGGACGGTCTATAAATCTTTGTAATCTCATAATTATTTCTCCTTTTTTTCTTTAGTGTTGGATACAATTGTACCATCCTTTAACAAGTCTGCTCCTTCGGAAACAATCACATCTTTTTCCTGTAACCCTTCTTTTACGATATATTCCGTCCCGTTATTGATTTCAAAGACTTTTATAGGAGTGGATACTGCTTTGCCATTTACCACTTTATAGGTGAATATTCTGTTTTGAATTTCATAAGTAGCTCCTTGAGGAATTACAATACATTGCTGATGATTATAGGGAATAATAACATTGGCTTGCCCGCCACTCATCAGGCGCTTGTCTTTGTTATTGAATACAGCACGCATGCTTACCGTCCCCGTTGTTTTATCTATAATGCCACTGATGACATCTACTTTACCTTTCTGTTCATAGGTTGAACCATCATTCAGTTCCAGCGAAACTTCAGGGAAAGACTGTAAAGCTTTATCCAAAGAGCCGTATTGTGCTGTGAGAGAAAGCACCTGCTTCTCTGTTAAAGAGAAATAGACATACATGTCAGAATTGTCTGAAACACTAATAAGAGGGTCGGTCATAGACGAACTTACTAAGGCACCGATTCGATAGGAACTCATGCCTGCATATCCATCTACAGGGCTTTTCACTTCTGTATAAGAAAGGTTATTTTCAGCATCTGTCACTTCAGCTTGCGTTTGTATTAAAGTAGCCTTTGCACTTTTATAGTCATTCTGTGCTGTGTGTAACTCGAAGTCGGAGATCACTTTGTCTTTGAATAAAGATTGTTTGCCTTTCAATGTTTGCTTTGCAATTGCTTCATTGGCTTCTGCTGTTGCTACAGCTGCTTTTGCTTTTAGCAAGGCAACTTTATAAGGAACTTGGTCTATAATGAATAATACTTGTCCTTTATGGACGTGCGCTCCTTCTCTCACACAGACTTGTGTAATTGCGCCTGAGACCTGTGGACGTATTTCTACGTCCTGCTTTCCTTCTATTACTGCGGAGTATTTGACATAAAGTTGTCTGTTTTCTGCTTTCAATGTCATAAGAGGATAACTTCCTCTGTCACTTTGCTGCTTTGTGCTCTGCTGACAACCAGACAGTAGAGATATACAGCATAAACCTAATACAAAAAGACTTCTTACCTTCATTTTAGTTTAATTTGTTATTTTCTGATGCAAAAGTATGGATTGTAATTATAGGCTTACTTAGATAAATAGCCCAAGAATTTGTCCAAATTGCTCATTGTTGGGGTTTGTTAGTAATTTATATACTTATTTAGTGCATGGTTTTGTCTATTTAATACATTGTTCTTTATTTTTGTATCAGACTAATAGCTCAATAAAATTGAAATGACACAAAAAGAATTATCATTACTTTTTTCACCTAACTGCCATATGGATGGACAAATTTTGTTGATACCACCTGCTGAATTCTGTAGATTAAAAGGAAAGATTATAGACGGAAGCCGTATGTTTATGTTTGTATGTAACGGCAATTTGGATTTGGAACTGAATGGGCGGCAATACGAGATGAATGAATATTCTTTTTTTGATATCATGGAGATGACCACAGCCCGGGTAAATAAATCTAGTTTGGATTTGCGCGCATGGTGTCTGTTTGTCACCTTTAATTTTGCGAGTGAATCTTTGAAAAGTTTGCGTCCTGGACCTTTGAATATTCTGTTGGAGCAACAGAATATTCCTATATGGAAATTTTCTAAGAAAGAGAGCGATCTACTCGAAGGACAATTACTTTTGCTAAAAGATACTCTTGGCAATATGACGCATTATTACCGGCAGGAGCTTGTGGAACTTTATTTTAGAAGCTTCAGTTTGGAACTTGGCAATATTATGTTCACTTATGAAGAGGATGCGGATGTAAGCTCTTCATGTGTCGGTAAGAGGGATTTTATTACACTGAATTTCATGAAGCTTGTTTTTAAAAATTTTGCAGTGGAGCATAAGATTAAATTTTATGCTGATGCATTGTGTATCTCCTCAAAACACTTAACTCGTGTCATCAAAGAAATGACAGGAAAAACGCCATATACCATCATTAGTGATGAGATTGTTCATCAAGCTATGAACATGCTTGAAGATGATAAAATTTCCGTAGGGCGGATTGCGGAGGAACTTCGTTTTTCAGACCAAGCGGCATTCTGTAAATTCTTTAAGAAAAAGATGAATGTCTCTCCAATAGTTTACAGAAACAAAGGTAATAAAGGTCGCTCTAGTTAAGACCTTAAATCCGCAAGTTTTTGCCTGCGAATTTAAAATAATATGTAAATAACGGCTTTATTCTGTTTATGGCCAATACTAAACCAATAATTCCGCTTATCAGTATCATGATTTCAATTTGAAAGTGTACTTTTGCCAACTGTAATAAAATGATTGTTTGCATGAGTATATTGAGAAATTATGCGTTTACTATCTGTCTGATTGTTGGAATTCTGATAGGAGGGATGTGTGGACTTGTTTTCGGTGAAGGAGCGGTTATTGTTAAGCCAATAGGAGATCTGTTTCTCAACCTGATGTTTGTGTTGATTGTACCATTGGTCTTCCTGAGTGTATCGTCTGCTATTTATAATATGAAGCAGATGAACAGGGTAGGCAAGGTGATCACAAATATGGTCTTTGTGTTTCTCGGATCAGCTATCGTTGTAGCTATCACAGCTTATGGACTTACGTTATTTTATAATCCGCTCGAGGGAATAGATAAAGCGGCGTTGATGGCCAACTTACCCGAACAGGCTGAAACGATACAGTTATCATCCGGAGAATTGTTTGTGAAAACCTTTACTGTGCCCGATTTTCTGCAACTGTTTACAAAATCCAACTTGCTGCCACTTATACTGTTTTCGGTCTTTTTCGGATTAGCTACTGCTTTTTCGGGAGAGCAGGGCAAGGTTGTAGCAGGTTTTCTCAACTCAGGCACGACGGTTGTGTTACGCATGATGCGTATTATTATGTATGCCGCACCTATTGGTTTAGGATGTTATTTCGCTGATACGGTTGGTCGGGTAGGCGGACAAATTCTGAATGGTTATCTTAATGCGTTTGTCTTGTATTTAGTACTTACCGTGATTTGTTATGTGGGACTTAACTCTCTCTACGTATGGATGGCGGGAGGCACTAAGGCACTTTCGGCTTTCTGGAGAAATATCATAACTCCTTCGCTTACAGCCATTGCCACCTCATCCAGTGCGGCTTGTATCCCTATTAATATTGAAGCTTCTAAAAGGATGGGAGTTCCGGCTAGTATTGCAGAAACTGTTATTCCGTTGGGCACTAATATGCACAAGGACGGTTCTGTGATGGGTGGAATTATTAAGATTGTATTCTTACTCACTATCTTTGGGCAAGATACGGGTTTATCTGGCAATGTGGCTTATATTATCGGGGTAGCCGTGCTCGTAGGAGCTGTGATGGGAGCCATCCCCAGTGGAGGTATGACGGGCGAGTTGCTTATTTGCTCGGTATTTGGCTTCTCACCTCAACTGGCGGCAACGTTGATGGTGATTAGTACGATCATTGATGTGCCTGCTACGTTGCTCAACTCCACAGGAAATGTCGTTAGTTCCATATTGGTAACACGATTGACCGAAGGAAAAAAGTGGGTGGATGGTATTTGTATATCAAAAGAGGATTAGGGTTGTGTGTAGATAATTTTGGAGGTATTAGCTAACTTCTTGTATATGAAAAAAATAATATTTATTATTAGTTGTCTTGTCTGCTTTGTTTTTGTTGGAAATGTAAGAGCTCAAGCATTGACTGCTGTGGACTTAAATAAGCGTGAATTGCTTCGCAAGGCGCAGGAGATTCACGAACGTAACTTGTCAGTAGATACACATTGTGATACTCCGCTTGAATTTAGCCGTGCCGGTTTCAGCATTGGTAATAGGGAAAGTAACCAGGTGAATATTCCTAAAATGGAAGAAGGAAAGTTGGATGCTGTGTTTTTTGCTGCGTATATTGGGCAGGGGCCACGTGATGATGCATCTTTGCTAAAGGCGGTGGAGCGGGTGAATTTTCTGATAGATGGGATTTACAGTCAGGTGAAGCAGAATAGTGATGTTTGTGGCATCGCTTATACCGTTTCCGATTTGCAACGACTCAAGAGTGAGAAGAAGAAAGCAATCTTTATAGGTATCGAGAATGGTTATGGAATAGGTAAAGATCTCAGTTTATTGGCTAAGTATAAGGCCAGAGGGGTGAATTATATGACGCTTTGCCATATGCAGAACAATGATATTTGTGATACTTCTAATCGTAAGGTGGAGAAGGAGTGGGGAGGACTTAGTCCTTTTGGTCGTAAAGTGGTGAAGAAGATGAATCGTTTAGGAATGATTATTGATGTCTCTCATGTGAGTGAAGATACTTTTTGGGAGGTGATAAAATTGTCTAAACAACCGGTTGTGGCGTCGCATTCCGCTACCAGAGCATTGTGTGATCATGACCGTAATCTTACTGACTTGCAACTGAAGGCTCTCGCCCGTAATGGAGGGGTGATACAAATTTGTCCGGTAGATAATTATATAAAATTAGACTATAAAACTGCTAACCTGGAAGATTTCCTTAATCACATTGATCATGCGGTGAAAGTGGCTGGTATCGATCATGTAGGAATAGGATGCGACTTTGATGGTGGTGGCGGAGTACCGGGCATCAATGGTGCCAATGATATGATCAATGTAACAATGGGTTTGATTGAAAGAGGCTACTCTGAGGAGGATATTGCTAAAATAATAGGTGGAAATTTCTTTCGGGTATTGTCTCAAGTTCAGAAGTCTAAGTGAGAAGATAAAAAGGCATTCCCTATCTCTCTTTATTATCAAGGAATGCCTTTTCTTAAGTTGATCTGAAATTGTCTTTTGCTAATACTATTTTATATGGTTTCTTAATATTAGTTTCTCTTTCAGAAATTGTCCGGTATAACTATCAGCGCAAGCGGCTACTTCCTCGGGCGTTCCGCAAACAACTAAATTGCCACCTTTGTCGCCGCCTTCCGGTCCAAGATCTATCACATGATCGGCACACTTAATCACATCCATGTTATGCTCTATAATCAGGATGGTATGCCCACGGCGGATTAATGCGTCGAAGGCTTCGAGCAGCTTACGTATGTCGTGAAAGTGTAGTCCGGTAGTCGGCTCATCGAAGATAAATAGCGTAGGATCTGCCTTTTCCTGACTTAGATAGAAGGCTAGTTTCACACGCTGGTTCTCACCTCCGGAGAGTGTGGACGATGATTGTCCCAATTTCACATAACCCAGTCCAACTTCTTGTAAAGGAGCTAGTTTTTTTATAATTTTCTTTTGTCCGTGTTTGGTGAAGAACTCAATAGCCTCGTTCACAGTCATTTGGAGCACGTCGTAAATGTTAGCATCGTGAAATTTCACCTCCAGCGTATCGGCCTTGAAGCGCTTGCCATGGCAAGATTCACATTCTAATATCAGGTCGGCCATAAACTGCATCTCCACCGTAATGGTACCGTCGCCTTTACACTCTTCGCAACGCCCGCCTTCACTATTGAAGCTAAAGTGCCCTGCGGTATATCCCATTTGTTTGGCCAAAGGCTGATCGGCCCATAACTTGCGTATCTCATCGTATGCCTTAATATAGGTCACCGGGTTGCTACGTGATGATTTCCCGATAGGATTCTGATCTACAAACTCGATGTTTCTTAGGTTTTTCAAATCCCCTCCGATGCTTGCAAACTCTCCCGGGCGATCGCTACATTCATCTAACTCGCGTTTGAGTGCGCGGTAAAAGATGTCTCTGATCAATGTACTCTTTCCTGAACCCGAAACTCCGGTAACGACTGTCATAACGTTGAGCGGGAAGCGAACGTTAATTCCTTTCAGGTTGTTTTCGCGAGCTCCTGTTATTTCTATGTAATTGTTCCACGGACGGCGATGTAGTGGAAGGGGAATTTCTTCTTCTCCCAGCAAGTAGCGGACAGTGTAGCTATTTGTTCCTTTCTGCAAGTCGTTCATGTCACCTTCATAAACAACCTCTCCGCCTAACCGACCCGCATTGGGCCCTATGTCAATAATGTAATCGGCTGCCCGAATGATCTCTTCGTCATGCTCCACCACTACCACTGTGTTGCCCAGAGATTGCAGTTGACGGAGTACATGTATCAGCTTGTCGGTGTCGCGACTATGCAGACCAATACTTGGTTCGTCGAGGATATATAGACTACCTACCAGACTGCTTCCCAAAGAAGTAGCCAGATTGATACGTTGACTTTCACCTCCCGAAAGAGAGTTGGATAAGCGATTCAGTGTGAGATAACCTAGTCCTACATTGATGAGGAAACTGATGCGGCTATTTATCTCTGTGAGAATGCGGCGAGATACGTTGGTGTCGTGCGTATTTAACTTCAACGAATAGAAAAAGGCTTTTAACTCCGTCATAGGAAGATCAACCAGTTCGCTGATACTTTTCCTATCCACATGTACGTAACCGGCTTCGGGCTTCAATCTCGTGCCGTGGCATTTGGGACAAATGGTTTTGCCTCGATAACGGGCCAACATTACTCTGTATTGTATTTTGTATTGGTTCTCTTGCAGCATGCGAAAGAAATCATTAATACCCTGGAAGTATTTATTGCCTTCCCATAGCACTCTGCGTTGTTCGTCGGTCAGTTCATAGTATGGAGTGAATATAGGGAAATCGAATTTGTCGGCGTTGTGTATAAGATCGTCTTTCCATTCACCTATCTTCTCACCACGCCAGCATACTATAGCTCCATCATATATCGACAAAGAGCGGTTAGGAATTACAAGATGTTCGTCGATACCAATTACTTTTCCGAAGCCTTCACATTCGGGACAAGCACCTACAGGGGAGTTGAATGAAAACATCTGGTCGGTCGGTTCTTCAAACACGATACCGTCTGCTTCGAACTTAGTGCTAAATGTGTGCAACTTTGTATTGCCATCCGCCAAATAGAAACGCAGGATACAGAAGCCATCTCCTTCGTACATCGCTGTTTCGGCAGAGTCGGTGAGGCGGCTCATGGCATCTTTGCTGTTACCTACCACCATGCGGTCTACCAATAAATAGACATCATCACCTTTCTTCGGTACGTATTCATCAATACGTACGGTTTCGCCATTTACTTCAATGCGATTGAATCCCTGTTTGAGGTCTATTTCTAGTTGTTCTTGCAGTGTCCGGCCTTCTCGTAACAAGATACGGGTGAGTATTGTATATCTGGTTCCTTCCGGATAAGAAAGCATACAGTTCACGATATCTTCCGTGCTATGTTTCTTTACTTCACGTCCGCTTACCGGGCTGAAAGTCTTTCCCACACGTGCATAGAGTAAACGGAGGTATTCATAGATTTCAGTGCTTGTGCCTACGGTAGAGCGTGGGTTACGACTATTTACTTTTTGTTCGATGGCAATAGCGGGTGGAATACCTTTAATGAAATCACATTCCGGTTTGCTCATTCTTCCTAAAAATTGGCGGGCATATGAGGAAAGACTTTCTACATAGCGACGCTGACCTTCGGCGTAGAGTGTATCGAAAGCCAGGGATGATTTTCCCGAACCAGAAAGTCCGGTGATAACGATCAGTTTGTTACGAGGAATGTTCACATCAATGTTTTTCAGGTTATTTACCCGTGCCCCTTTGATGCTGATATACTTGCTGTCTGACATAATGCTAATGTACTAATGTGAGTAACTGAACCTATACCTGCCTTTTGGTCCCGATATATTGGTTGCGAATGTGCAAAGTTAATGAATTATCTCTTATCTTTGCTCCGCATTTATAATAAACAATGGCAATATGAAACTAAGAAATTTCCTTTTCCTCTTGGCGGCCTTGTCTTTTTCATTGACAATACAGGCACAAAGATACCCCAAACGTGAATTCAGAGCTGCATGGATACAGACAGTGAACGGACAGTTCCGTGGCATGCCAACAGAAAAAGTAAAGCAAACACTAATCGATCAACTCAATTCCCTTCAGGGAGCCGGCATTAATGCAATCATATTTCAGGTGCGTCCCGAGGCTGATGCACTCTATGCTTCAAAATTGGAACCATGGAGCCGTTTCCTCACGGGTGTGCAGGGAGAAGCTCCAAATCCTTATTGGGATCCGATGGAGTTTATGATTGAAGAGTGCCACAAGCGGGGAATGGAATTTCATGCATGGATTAATCCTTATCGGGTGAAGACGACCTTAAAAAGTCAATTGGCTCCCGAACATGTTTATAATATTCATCCCGAATGGTTTGTGAAATACGGTGATCAACTCTTTTTTGACCCTGCTTTACCCGAAAGTCGCAGACATATCTGCATGGTGATAACCGACATTGTGACTCGTTATGATGTAGATGCCATTCACATGGATGATTACTTCTATCCTTATCCTATCAAGGGACAAGATTTCCCTGACGATGAAAGCTTTGCCCGTTATGGTGGTGGCTTTGATAATAAAGCTGACTGGCGTCGCAGTAATGTGAACGTGCTGATAAAGAAAATACATGATACTGTTCGTGAACTGAAACCGTGGGTTAAGTTTGGAGTCAGTCCTTTTGGTGTTTATCGAAACCAGAGCAGCGACCCTTTAGGTAGCAAAACGCAAGCTTTGCAGAACTACGATGATTTGTATGCCGATGTGCTTTTGTGGGCACGTGAGGGTTGGATAGACTATAATATTCCTCAGTTGTATTGGGAAATAGGTCATCCTCGTGCCGACTATCAAACGTTGGTAGAGTGGTGGGCGCGTAACACACAAAACCGTCCTCTTTTCATCGGACAGTCTGTGATGAATACCGTCGAAAAAGCTGATCCTCAGAACCCGAATATCAATCAGTTGCCCCGCAAGATCGCTCTGCAACGTGCTTATCAAACGATTGGCGGCAGTTGTCAATGGCCCGCTAGTGCGGTGGTCGAAAATGCAGGTAACTATCGTGATGCCTTGATTCAGGAGTATCACAAATATCCTTCTCTTGTTCCTGTATTCGATTTTATGGACGATAAAGCGCCGGCAAAAGCGAGAAAGGTAAAAGCTGTGTGGACGGAAGATGGCTATATGTTATTTTGGACTGCACCGAAAGCGAAAACCGAAATGGATCGTGCTGTGCAGTATGTCATTTATCGATTCGCAAAAGGTGAGAAGGTGGATATTGAAGACCCTTCACATATTGTGACTATCACAAGAGAAGATTTCTATAAACTTCCTTATGACGGTGGAAAAACAAAGTACACGTATGTGGTTACAGCTCTCGACCGTTTGCATAACGAATCGAAGAGTGTTCGTAAGAAAATAAAGCTTTAATAGACGAGTAACCCTATCACTCCACAGAGTACTATAAGCAAGATAGGGTTTACTTTGAAATGCCAGCTTGCAATAAATGTGCCAACAAAGATCACAATGCTGATAATAAATGCGTAGAGATCTTCTGTTGGTGCACTAAAGTTTTCCGAAGTCATAAGTACAAGTACCGCTGAGGCTAGCAACCCGACAATGGCAGGGCGAAGACCCGTGAAAACAGCTTCAATAATAGGATGTTTCTGATATTTCAGAAAGAATTTGCTAATGGTAATCATCAATATAAAGGAAGGCAGAACAACTGCGAACGTTGCAACCAAAGAGCCCCAGAAACTTCCTGTTGCGGTAAATCCTACGTATGTGGCAGCATTGATGCCGATAGGTCCCGGCGTCATCTGGCTGATAGCCACAATGTCCGTGAATTCTTTTGCTGACATCCATTCATGATTGGTCACGACTTCGGACTGAATCAAAGAAAGCATTCCGTATCCTCCACCAAAGCCGAAAAGTCCGATTTTAAAGAAAGTATAAAATAATTGTAAGTATAGCATTGTGAATGATTATTAGTACATGAACTTGATTAGCATTCTTTTTTCTTCATTTTACCCCAAAGAAAACCTCCTACGCCAGCGGCAATGATGATCCATACCGGAGAGAAATCGAGTAACCAGATGAGTAAAGCCGAAACAACAGGAATCCAAACAGTATAGCGATTGATCTTAGCCATTTTGGCCATGTTGAATGTGGGTGAGGCAATGAGCGCCACTACAGCCGGACGTATACCTTTGAATATTCGTTCAACGATGAGGTTATCTTTGAAATTATGGAAGAACATGGCTATTGCCAGAATGATTATGAAAGAGGGCAACACCACCCCCAAAGTGGTAGCTAAACTTCCACGGATACCTCGCAGCTTGTAGCCTATAAAGATGGCGATGTTGATTGCCATTACTCCGGGAACTGATTGCGCTATTGCCAGCAAATCAAGAAAGTCTTCTTTGCTGATCCAGTTTCGTTTCGTTACGATTTCATTTTCAATGAGGGGGATCATCGCATATCCTCCACCTATAGTAAAAAGCCCTATCTTAAAGAAAATGCTGAGAGCCGTAAGATAAATGTTCATGGTTCTTTTATTAATTCTGGTCTTCTCCTTTTGCGTATTTACTGGGACTTACTTTGAAATGTTTCTTAAATACTTCACGAAAATATTTAGGGTCACTGAATCCGGTCATTTCGGCTACTTCAGTGATGCTGTGTTGTTGCTCCTTTAACAATTGTGCAGCACGCTTCAAACGGATGAGGCGGGCGTAATCAGCCGGAGCTTGATCGGTCAGAGCTTTTATCTTGTTATAGAAACTGGTACGGCTCATGTTGAGTAATGTACAAAGCACATCTACATTGAATGATGGGTTCGCCATATTGTCCTCTACGTGTTTCTTTACACTATCTACAAATCGCCAGTCAATATCTGTGGAGCAATTGATGCATTCGTTTGGATTATTGAGTTCCAGATTGGCATATCTTCTGCGCAACAGTGCCCTGCTGGCTAATAAATTGGTGAGCGTAGCTTTTAATATATCAATGTTAAAAGGTTTTATTACATATTCGTCTGCACCGGTTCGTAATCCTTTCAAGATGCTTTTCTTGTCGTCTAAAGCGATTAGTAATACGATGGGGATGTGTGATGTTTCAATATCATTTTTGAGTGTAGTACACAACTCTTCTCCATCCATGCCGGAAGAGAGTACCATGTCAGAGATTATAAGATCGGGTTTGTATTCTTGAACGATCTCAAGTGCTTCTTTTCCGTTATTGGTTATATGTACAGTGTACTGTTCGGACAAGGATTGTTCGAGGTGGGAAGATAGCTCTTCGTCAGCCTCGATAATAAGAACTCGAAAATCGGTGGTAGCACGTTTTTCATTACTAATTTCTGTTGACGAGGCATTTTCATTTCCCAAATGGGTCAGCGTATGGTTTTTGTTATCTTCTCCCGTATTAATAAGGGTGTTTGCTAGACGAAGCATGGTTTCTACATTACGGATAGCTGTATTTAAATTGCTAGCTCCTTCGCTTGTTAATGCTTCTTTATCCAATATTTCTTCAAGAGGAGCCTTTATCAGACTAAGCGGCGTGAGCATATTGTGGGTGATATCGATAAATGACTGTAGTTTCTCGTCTGATTTTTTTCGAATTTTTCTTAATGTTATAATGCGGCTAGTGAGAAAAATCAAAAGTCCTGTTGTTACTCCAAGTAATAGTAGTTCGCCTATTGTGTAGTCGGATGATTTTCCACTAGCTATGTCGTGTGTTTGGGCGTTGCATAGCATAGCATAAAATGTGAGAAGGAGAGCTGAAATTCTTTTCATCGTAGTTGACTTCTCTAAAGTTGAGCAAAATTAGTTCTTATGCTTACAAAGTTAGAAAATAAATCCAAGAAATTAGCCAAGTGATCTAGAAACTTTACAATAAATAAACAATCCCTGACCATCCTTAAGAATAAGGAATGACCAGGGAGTTGTCGTAACAAACGAACAATTATTTCTTCTTCTTGTCAATCCATTTGCGGGCATTGACAAAGGCTTCTATCCATGGAGTGACTTGGTCGTTATCCAGACGCTCGCCTGGGTAGTAAGCGTTCTGCCAAGGGAATATGGCGCGTTCCAAGTGAGGCATCATTGCCAAATGTCTGCCGTCAACGCTTGCCAAAGCGGCTACTGAATAGTCGGAGCCGTTGGGATTACCAGGATATTCATCATAACTATACTTGGCTACCACGTTGTACTTATCTTCTTCATAAGGAAGGGAGAATTTTCCTTCTCCGTGTGCTACCCAGAGTCCAAGTTTGCTTCCGCTTAGCGAACCGAACATTACACTGCGATTGGCAGGAATGGTTACCCCGAGGAAAGCCGATTCAAATTTGTGCGATTCATTGTGAAGCATCTTTCCTTTCGCTTCGTGTTCCGGATTGATAAGTCCAAGCTCCATCATCAACTGGCAACCGTTGCAGATACCCAATGATAATGTATCTTCGCGGGCATAGAAATTATCCAAAGCAGTTTTGGCTTTTTTATTGAAGAGGAAGCCACCTGCCCAACCTTTGGCAGAACCTAAAACGTCGGAGTTAGAGAATCCGCCACAATAAACAACCATGTTTACGTCTTCTAATGTTTCGCGACCGCTGATAAGATCGGTCATGGTAACGTCTTTCACGTCAAAACCTGCAAGATAAAGTGAGTAAGCCATTTCGCGTTCACCATTCGTGCCCTTTTCGCGAATGATCGCAGCACGTATTCCGCTAGGAGTACGACGCTCGGGCGTAATGCCGTATTGTGAGAATTTGCCTTTGAAGGTAGAAGCAAAAGCTAATTCCAAAGGTTGCATCTTATAATTTTCGAAACGTTTTTGTGCACAGCCGTTCATAGACTGTTTGCGGTCAAGCAGGTAAGAAGATGAGTACCACACATCGCGCATATAATCGATGCCAAACTGATACGTAGCCTCGTCTTTTGTTACGAGGATGTGGCGTTCGTCGGTCGGTGTTCCTATTTTTATAAAACCTACGCCAGCCTCTTCGAGAATCTTTTTCACTTCTTCTTTGTGCTTGTCTTTCACCTGAATAACAATACCCGGATTTTCGGCAAACAATATTTTGATGATATCATCCTCTTGCAATTTGTCCAGGTTGATTTCCATACCACCTTCCACATTGGCAAAGCACATCTCAAGTAGCGTAGTGATAAGTCCACCGGCAGATATATCGTGTCCTGCCAGGATGAAACCTTTGTTGACAAGTTCTTGTACGGCAAGGAAAGCATCACGAAAGTATTCGGCATCTTGCACGCAAGGTACATCGTCGCCTACTTTGCCAAGTGATTGCGCAAAGGCTGATCCGCCAAGCTTGAATGAATCAAAACTAAAGTCGATGTGATACAGGGTTGATTTTTCATCGTTTACTAACACAGGAGAAACAACTTTCTTCACGTCAGTTACTTCTGCACCGGCAGAAACGATCACTGTTCCCGGAGAAATGACTTTGCTTCCGTCGGGGTATTTTTGAGTCATCGAGAGGGAGTCTTTACCCGTAGGAACATTGATTTGCAATGTGCAACAGAAGTCGCTTAATGCTTTAACAGCTGTGTAGAGGCGTGCATCTTCTCCTTCTTGAGAGCGGCAAGGCCACATCCAATTGGCAGAGAGTGAGAGGCTATCCAGTCCGTCGGCAAGTGGTGCCCAGACAATATTAGTCAGGGCTTCGGCTACAGAGAGAATTGAGCCGGCAGCCGGATCGGCCAATGCAGCTTGCGGTGCATGTCCGATGGAGGTGGCAATACCTTTTTCTCCACGGTAGTCGAGTGCTACCACGCCACAGTCGCTTAGTGGAAGTTGAATTTCTCCCTGGCATTGTTGACGCGCTACTTTACCCGTTACCGAGCGGTCTACTTTGTTTGTTAGCCAGTCTTTACAAGCTACAGCCTCTAGTTGAAGTACCTGTGTGAGGTATTCGTGCAACTGAGATATTTCGTATGTCGGATTGGCGTAATGACGCTCTACCGTTTTATCAATCATGTAAGTCTTTGGTGAAGAACCGAACATTTGTTCCACGGCAAGATCAAATGGACGAACGCCATCTGCTTGTTGGAATGAGAAACGTTGATCTCCTGTTGTTTCACCTACTACGTACATTGGAGCACGTTCACGTTCGGCAATCTTGCGAACATGCTCGATGGCTTCCTCTTTAATAAGGAGTCCCATGCGTTCCTGAGATTCGTTGGCAATGATTTCTTTAGCTGACAGAGTTTTGTCTCCGATAGGTAGTTTACTCATGTCGATTAATCCACCACATTCTTCAACCAATTCGGAGAGACAGTTTACGTGCCCTGCCGAACCGTGGTCGTGGATAGAAACAATTGGATTTTCATCTTCTTCGCATAATGCACGTACTACATTATTGGCTCGTTTCTGCATTTCCGCATTGGCTCTTTGCACGGCATTCAGTTCAATACCACTGCTGTAGCGACCTGTATCTACAGAAGAAACCGAACCACCACCTAAACCGATGCGATAGTTATCTCCACCAATCAGCACTACTTTGTTGCCCACTTCGGGTTTGCCTTTCAGGCAGTCTCGTTGTGTGCCATAGCCCACACCACCGGCAAGCATGATCACTTTGTCGTAACCATAGATTTCATCGTTTTCTTTGTGTTCAAAGGTGAGTACCGAACCACAGATAAGCGGTTGGCCGAACTTGTTTCCAAAGTCTGATGCACCATTAGAAGCTTTAATAAGAATTTGTTCCGGTGTTTGGTATAGCCATTTGCGTACAGGTAGTATTTCTTCCCATTCACGATCTTCTTCGGTGCGAGGGTAAGAAGTCATATATACTGCAGTTCCTGCAATAGGCAAAGAACCTTTACCACCTCCCATGCGGTCACGTATTTCACCACCCGTACCGGTCGATGCACCATTGAAGGGCTCTACAGTAGTAGGGAAATTATGCGTTTCCGCTTTTAGCGATATAACCGTTTTAATATCTTTAATAAGGAAGTAGTCTGATTTAGAATGATCGGCAGGAGCAAATTGTTCCACTATCGGACCTTCGGCAAAAGCCACATTATCTTTATAAGCAGAGATAATCTTATTAGGGTTTTCTTGCGTTGTTTTCTTGATCATCTGAAAGAGTGATGATTCCATCTCTACTCCGTCGATTACAAATGTACCTCCAAATATTTTGTGGCGGCAGTGTTCAGAGTTGATTTGAGCAAAGCCGAATACCTCAGAGTCTGTTAACTTGCGTCCTAAATCCTGCTCTACCTTTTTCAGATAGTCCATCTCTTCTTTCGAAAGAGCAAGTCCCTCTTTTTCATTGTAGGCTTCCAGATCATCTACATATAAGATAGGTTCCGGTTGGCGATTGGTTACAAAAATCTCTTGATTTAAGCTATGATACATGCGCTGCAACATTGGGTCACGATCAGCATTCTCGTCGTTCACAGGAAAATATTCCTCGATACGAGTGATGCCCTTTAGCCCCATGTTTTGAGTGATTTCCACTGCATTCGTGCTCCATGGAGTAATCATTTCGCGCCGTGGACCGATAAAGTATCCGAGCAGGTTTTCTTCACTTTCCTTGTTGGCTTCTCCGAAGAGCCAACAGAGTTTCTTACTATCATTCGCAGTGAGCTCGTGGCCGCATTCTACGGCAATCACGCTTTTGGAAGGAGTTCTGAAAAAAAAGATCATATTGAATTACGAGTTATGAATTACGTATTGTAAATGATGCTGCAAAGATAGCTAAAAAAGGTTGGCGATGGAAAGGAAAAGAAAAGAAAAATGAGATAAGGTGGTGGACAATACTGAAATTTAATGCGGAAGGAAGACAGATACAAGTTAACGTGTTACCTTTTAAATTAACATGTTGAGTTAAAATGTTTAAGTCATTAAGTTTTTAAGTATAACTCGTTAAACTTTATTCCATTGAAAAACTATCTGGATAGGGGTGAATGATCTTTGATTAGACATTTCAAAACTATAGACTAAACATTCTGATGTATAGATTGGTGAGTTCTTCGTTGGGCTTTTTTTACTGTTTATTTGTTGTTCCGTTTCATTATTATGCTCGAAATATACTGTTTTAAACTATTTATGTCACGAAAAAACGTTAACAGAATATCCACGTCTCGCAAAAAAATACGATATTTGCGCCATGTTTCAAATAGAGGTCACCATATTAGACTTATTGATAAAAGGTTTCATTATAGGCGTCGTGGTTTCTGCACCACTAGGGCCTGTGGGGGTACTTTGCATTCAACGAACTTTAAACAAAGGCCGTTGGTATGGTTTTGTAACCGGACTTGGTGCTTCGCTTAGTGATATAGCCTATGCATTGCTTACCGGCTATGGCATGAGTTTCATCTTCGACTTTATTAATGCTAACATCTTCTATTTGCAGTTATTGGGTAGTGTGATGCTCCTTGCTTTTGGTTATTATACCTTTCGCAGTAATCCGGTACAATCTATTCGTCCTGCTCCTTCCAGTAAAGGCACATATTTCCATAATTTTATAACGGCTTTTGCTGTAACACTATCCAATCCACTTATTATCTTTCTTTTTATCGGTTTGTTTGCCCGGTTTGCTTTTGTGTTACCCGGCATCCCTGTTTTTGAAGAAGTGATAGGTTATTCGGCTATTGTGATGGGGGCTTTGACGTGGTGGTTTAGTCTGACGTTTTTTGTCAGTAAGGTACGCACACGTTTTAATTTACGAGGGATCTGGCTTATTAACCGAATTATTGGTGGAGCGGTTATTGTCGTGTCATTGTTGGGCCTCATCTTTACATTACTTGGAGCCTCGCTTTATTAGATTTCTTTTCTATTTCCGATTTTCTATTATAACAAATTGACTTCTCAATAATAATTAGAGCAATGCAAATAGCGCAACAATTGAAAGATAAGAATATAGCTGAATATCTGATATATATGTGGCAGATAGAGGACTTGATAAGAGCCAATGATTGCGATATAGACCAATTAGAACGGAATATAATCTCTGCTTATCAGGTGTCTGATGAGGAACGGAGTACTTTGAAGCAGTGGTATGCTGACTTGGTGAACATGATGCGCGAGGAGGGAGTAAAAGAGAAAGGGCATCTGCAGATAAACAGGAATGTGATTATCAATCTGACTGAGTTGCATAATACTTTGTTGAATTCACCTCAGTTTCCATTTTACAATGGTGCTTATTTTAAGGCTCTACCTTTTATTGTGGAACTGCGTGCGAAGGGCGAAAAGAAAGAAGAGCCTGAACTAGAAACATGTTTTGAGGCTTTGTATGGGGTGATGCTCTTAAGACTACAAAAAAAAGTGGTTAGTGAAGGAACGCTAAAGGCGATTGAATCTATCACCAATTTGCTCTCGATGCTGGCCAATTATTATGATAAGGATAAAAAAGGAGAATTAAAATTAGATTGATATGAATATACTTGTTACCGGAGCTAACGGACAGTTGGGAAACGAAATGCGTGTTCTCTCCAAAGACAACGCTCAGCATACGTACTTCTTTACCGATGTGCAGGAACTCGATATATGTAACCAACAAGCTATTGAAGCTTATGTTGCAGAGAATCAAATAGATGTAATTGTAAACTGTGCCGCATATACGGCAGTGGATAATGCGGAAGATAATAAAGAGCTCTGTGATAAACTGAACAATATTGCTCCCGGTTATTTGGCTGCTGCTGCACAAAGTCGTGGAGCGGCTATGATACAAGTATCTACCGATTATGTGTTTAACGGGACAAACCATATCCCTTATACCGAAGAGGAACAGACTTGTCCGGCTTCCGTTTATGGAACGACCAAACTGGCGGGTGAGGAGAAGGTCTTGGCTTTTTGTGAGAAATCGGCTGTGATTCGTACGGCATGGCTCTACTCCATTTATGGAAGTAACTTTGTGAAGACAATGATCCGCTTGGGGCGTGAGCGTGATAGCCTGGGTGTTATCTTTGATCAGGTTGGCACACCTACCTATGCGCGCGATTTGGCTGTTGCCATCTATGCTATAATAAATAAAGGTATAGTACGGGGCGTATATCACTTTAGCAATGAAGGTGTTTGTTCATGGTACGACTTTACGTTGGCTATTCATCGCATGGCAGGCATTGATTCGTGCAAAGTCCGTCCTTTGCACACAGCGGATTACCCAACCAAGGCTGCGCGTCCGCACTATTCGGTGCTCGATAAAACAAAGATAAAAGAAACTTTCGGACTTGAGATTCCCCATTGGGAAGAGAGTCTGAGACATTGCATGACTATCTTATCTTCCGCTTCTGCTGAGAAATGATAGCTTCTGAACATGAAATTAATTAAGTAACAAAAATCAGTTTATCCGTTCTCTTTGTTTTAGAGGGAGGGTGATACGAATCATTATGAATGAAATAGAAAGAAGGCGTACGTTCGCCATTATCTCACACCCCGATGCGGGTAAAACGACTTTGACAGAGAAACTTCTTCTGTTTGGAGGACAAATTCAGGTAGCCGGTGCGGTGAAAAGCAATAAGATAAAGAAGACGGCAACGAGCGACTGGATGGAGATTGAGAAGCAACGCGGTATCTCGGTTACCACTTCGGTGATGGAGTTTGATTACCGTGACTACAAGGTGAACATTCTCGATACTCCGGGTCACCAGGATTTTGCGGAAGATACTTTCCGTACACTTACGGCGGTGGATAGTGTTATCATCGTTGTCGACGGTGCCAAAGGTGTGGAAGCGCAAACAAGGAAGTTGATGGAAGTGTGCCGCATGCGCAATACGCCGGTAATCATCTTCGTCAACAAGATGGACCGTGAGGGACGTGACCCGTTTGACCTTCTGGACGAGTTGGAAGAGGAGCTTCATATCAGTGTTCGCCCTCTTTCATGGCCAATAGATCAGGGTGCCCGCTTCAAAGGTGTCTATAATATATATGAAGAAAAGCTGGACCTTTATCAACCTTCTAAGCAAGTGGTAACGGAAAAAGTGGCTGTGGATCTCAACAGTACTGAATTGGATAAAATTATCGGGCAGGGACAGGCCGAAAAACTTCGTGCTGACTTGGAATTGATTAACGGCGTTTATAGCGAGTTCTGTGTGGATGACTATTTGAAAGCCGAGATCGCACCTGTTTTCTTCGGTTCGGCACTCAATAACTTTGGTGTGCAGGAACTACTGGATTGCTTTGTGAAGATAGCTCCCAGTCCCCGCCCTGTGGAAGCCGAAGAACGTGAAGTAAAGCCCAATGATGCTAAGTTTACCGGATTTATCTTTAAGATAACAGCCAATATTGACCCGAACCATCGTTCGTGCGTGGCTTTCTGCAAAATCTGCTCAGGTAAGTTCTTGCGTAATGCTCCTTATTTACATGTTCGCCATGGCAAGACAATGCGTTTCTCATCGCCCACACAATTTATGGCGCAACGTAAAACTACCATTGATGAGGCTTGGGCAGGAGATATTATCGGTTTGCCGGATAATGGCACCTTTAAGATAGGTGATACACTCACTGAAGGCGAATTGTTGCACTTCCGTGGTTTGCCCAGCTTCTCTCCAGAGATGTTCAAGTACATTGAGAATGCCGACCCAATGAAGCAAAAGCAGTTGGCCAAAGGTATTGACCAATTGATGGATGAGGGTGTGGCACAGTTATTCGTTAATCAGTTCAATGGTCGTAAAATCATCGGTACGGTAGGTCAGTTACAGTTCGAAGTTATTCAATACCGTTTGTTGAATGAATACAATGCCTCTTGTCGTTGGGAACCTCTTAGCCTGTACAAAGCCTGTTGGATAGAGAGTGATGATGCTGAGCAGCTGGATGCTTTCAAGAAACGCAAATACCAATACATGGCCAAAGACCGCGAAGGTCGCGACGTCTTCTTGGCTGATAGCAATTACGTGCTGCAAATGGCACAAATAGACTTTAAGAATATCAAGTTCCACTTCTCAAGCGAATTTTGATTCTTTATTTCTTCTTTTTAAATATAAAGAAGCTTTTGAAAGCACAATTACAGGATGAATAAGTCTTGTAATTGTGCTTTTGTATTCTGTTATTACGCGATTTTGCTATCGCTGCCAATTCTTAATACTATTTGAATAAATATTTAGATTATTCCTATTTAGCATTTTTTATTCATTTTCTTCTTTTTTCTATTACATTTAGTTGGTATATTGTGACGATTTCTTGTAAACCGACTTGAATTACTTACAAATACTAAATCCTAATTACTGTATGGAAAATATTGAAACAGCTCTCTTGTTGCTGGTTGTGGGGATGGGCACTGTCTTTGCCATTCTAATACTAGTCATCTATTTGGGGAAATCCCTCATCTTTCTGGTGAATAAATATGCCCCTGAAGAAGAAATTCCTCTGAAACAAATGCCTGCCAAAGGCCCGGTGCCAATACCCGGAAATATTCTCGCTGCTATTACGGCTGCTGTCAATGTGGTGACACATGGCAAGGGGAAAGTTTCAAAAATAGAAAAGTTATAATCTTGATAATGCATAATCGTTGAGCAGTTGTGATTGGAATATTTTGCTGTTCAACATTTCATCTAATAATATATGAAAAAAGAAATAAAGTTTAGTTTGGTATTCAGAGACATGTGGCAATCAGCCGGTAAATATGTTCCTCGGGTAGATCAACTGATTAAAGTTGCGCCGGCCATTATAGAAATGGGTTGTTTTGCCCGTGTAGAGACAAATGGGGGCGGTTTTGAACAAGTAAATTTGTTGTTTGGCGAAAATCCGAATAAAGCAGTGCGTGACTGGACAAAGCCTTTTCACGAAGCAGGTATTCAAACGCACATGCTAGATAGAGCGCTGAACGGACTTCGTATGAGTCCTGTGCCGGCAGATGTGCGCAAGTTGTTTTATAAAGTAAAGATGGCTCAGGGCACGGACATTACCCGTACTTTTTGCGGATTGAATGATGTGCGTAATATTGCTCCTTCTATAGAATATGCAAAAGAGGCCGGTATGATTTCTCAATGCTCTCTTTGTATCACTCACTCGCCTATCCACACGGTAGAGTATTACACCAATATGGCTTTAGAACTAATTAAACTCGGGGCGGACGAAATCTGTGTGAAAGATATGGCAGGTGTTGGTCGCCCCGTTTCTTTGGGGAAAATCGTAGCCAACATAAAGAAAGCACATCCTGAAATTCCGGTGCAGTACCATAGTCATGCCGGTCCCGGATTTAACATGGCTTCTATTTTGGAAGTATGTGAGGCCGGATGCGATTACATTGACGTAGGCATGGAACCTCTTTCGTGGGGAACGGGGCATGCCGATCTGCTTAGCGTACAGGCTATGTTGAAGGATGCCGGTTATCAGGTTCCGGAAATCAATATGGAAGCTTACATGAAAGTACGCGGCATGATTCAGGAATTCATGGACGACTTTCTGGGATTATACATCAGCCCGAAGAACCGCTTGATGAACTCATTACTCATTGGACCGGGACTGCCGGGTGGAATGATGGGAAGTTTGATGGCCGACTTAGATTCCAATCTGGAGTCGATCAACAAATACAAGGCAAAGCATAATCTCCCTTTTATGTCGCAAGATGAGTTGCTCATTAAACTTTTTAATGAAGTGGCTTACGTGTGGCCTCGTGTGGGTTATCCTCCTTTGGTTACCCCCTTCAGTCAGTATGTGAAGAATCTGGCTATGATGAATGTAATGGCTATGGAGAAAGACAAGGAACGTTGGGGGATGATAGCCGACGATATCTGGGACATGTTGCTCGGAAAAGCAGGAAGACTACCGGGAACGCTGGCTCCAGAAATCATAGAAAAGGCAGAACGGGAAGGTCGTAAGTTTTTTGACGGTAACCCACAAGATAACTATCCGGACGCACTCGATAAGTATCGTAAATTGATGAAAGAGAATAAGTGGGAGGTCGGCAAGGATGACGAAGAGCTCTTTGAGTATGCCATGCATCCCGCTCAATATGAAGCATATAAGAGCGGTAAAGCCAAAGAAGATTTCTTGGAAGATGTAGCCAAGCGTCGTGCTGAAAAAGATAAATCTCCGGAAGAAGATACGAAACCTAAAACACTTACGGTACAAGTAGACGGTCAGGACTATAAGGTGACGGTGGCCTATGGTGATGCCAAACTACCTGCTACAAATTCAACACCGGTGGCTTCGGGTGAAGGTAAAGATGTTCTTTCTCCGTTGGAGGGCAAGTTCTTCCTCACTAAAAATGCTTCTGAAAATGCCCTGCAGGTAGGGGATGTTGTTAAGCAAGGAGATGTGATTTGCTATGTGGAAGCCATGAAGACCTACAATGCTATTCGTGCGGAGTTTGGCGGAACGGTAACGGCAATCAACTTTGCCTCGGGAGATGCGATTTCTGAAGATGATGTAATAATGAAGATTGGATAATGAACGAGATATTTGAGAACTTATACAATATGACTGCCTTCAGCAATATAATTGCCGAACCGCAGTTTCTGATAATGTACGCCATTGCCTTTGTTCTGCTCTATCTTGGTATCAAGAAGCAATACGAACCCTTGCTTCTTGTACCCATTGCTTTCGGGGTGTTGCTGGCCAACTTTCCCGGAGGTGAAATGGGCGTTATTCAGGCAAATGAGAATGGTTTAATCAACGTGCACGGCGTGATGAGGAACATTTGGGAAATGCCTTTGCACGAGATTGCGCACGAACTGGGATTGATGAACTTCGTTTACTACATGCTGATCAAAACAGGTTTCTTGCCTCCGATAATTTTTATGGGAGTAGGTGCTCTGACGGACTTTGGGCCGATGCTACGCAATTTGAGGCTTTCCATCTTTGGTGCTGCAGCTCAGTTAGGTATCTTTACTGTGTTGTTGGTAGCCATCCTGATGGGCTTTACTCCGAAAGAGGCTGCTTCATTGGGTATTATTGGCGGTGCTGACGGACCTACGGCCATCTTTACCACAATTAAGCTGGCGCCACATCTGCTTGGTCCTATTGCGATTGCCGCTTACTCGTATATGGCGCTTGTTCCGGTCATTATACCTCTAGTAGTGAGATTGATTTGTACGAAGAAGGAGCTTAGCATTAACATGAAAGAACAGGAAAAGATGTATCCGTCGAAAACCAAAATTAAGAACTTGCGTGTGCTGAAGATTATCTTCCCTATTGTGGTGACAACTGTTGTGGCCTTGTTTGTGCCAAGTGCTGTGCCATTGATTGGTATGTTGATGTTTGGTAACTTGGTGAAAGAGATCGGCACGAATACTTTCCGTCTCTATGATGCGGCATCAAACAGTATCATGAATGCTGCCACCATCTTCCTTGGACTTTCGGTGGGGGCAACAATGACTACCGAAGCTTTTCTGAATTGGACGACGATAGGCATTGTGGTAGGAGGTTTCTTGGCTTTTGCCCTTTCTATCTCGGGAGGTATTTTATTTGTGAAAGTGGTTAATCTTTTTTCCAAGAAAAAGATCAATCCACTGATTGGTGCCACGGGGCTGAGTGCTGTGCCTATGGCTAGTCGTGTGGCCAATGAAATAGCTTTGAAGTATGACCCTAAAAACCATGTATTACAATATTGTATGTCGAGTAATATTTCTGGTGTAATCGGCTCAGCCGTTGCAGCGGGAGTACTGATCTCGTTCTTAGGATAGTTTTCTCTCTCTCTTATCATTTTTGTAGGCCATCTTAACTTTTAATAGGGTTGAGATGGCCTTTTTACTCTACTTTTGCATAGGAACATTTATCACTTTCTTGGGACGAATGGAGTATGTCTGGTTGTAAATTAGTATATCTAGTTCCTCACCGGTTTTTAGCTCCATGCGAATTAGTTCTTTGTCAACAGTGATGTGTAGTGTGCGTCCTCTGAAATTTATATTGAACGAATAACTGTTCCATTTGCTTGGTATGGCAGGACTAAAGTTCAGCGAGTCGTCTTTAATCTGCATTCCGCCAAAACCTCTGACAATGGCTAGCCAACTGCCCGCCATGCTGGTAATGTGCAGTCCTTGTTCCACTTCATTGTTGTAGTCGTCAAGATCGAGCCGGGTGGCATGCAAAAAGAGATTGTAGGCTTTCTCTACATCACCTATCCTCGAAGCCAGTATGGAATGTATGTAAGGCGATAGAGAGGACTCGTGCAATGTGCGAGGCTCGTAGAAGTGAAAGTTGCGGCGAATGGTTTCGGCATCAAAGTCAGAATAATACAAATATAATCCTAATAGTACATCGCTTTGCTTGATGTAGCACGAGCGCAAGATACGATCCCACGACCAATGCTGATTGATCGGACGTTCGGCTGCGGGAATTTCATCCACTGTCTTCTGCTCTTTATCCAAATAGCCGTCGTGTTGCACGAATATGCCCAGCTCTTTGTCTTCAGGCAGATACATGTTCTCTATTATTTCTTTCCATCGGGCAGTTTCTGAATACTCAAAAGCAGTGGCTCTGCGGATACGTAAGTATTCATCGGGATATTCACTTGCCACCATTTCCAAATAATTGATCGTAGCTTGCAGGCACTGTACGCACGAATAATTCGTATACCAGTTGTTATCTACATTATTCTCATATTCGTTGGGGCCGGTAACACCCAGTAACACATACTTCTGCTTCGGTTGCGAGAAGGATGCCCGCTGACTCCAAAAACGGCTGATGGCAATTAGCACTTCAAGTCCGTAGTGGGCTACGTATTCTTTGCTGCCCGTCATCGTGGTGTATAACACAATGGAGTAAGCAATGATGTTGTTGCGATGAATTTCTTCGAAAGTAATCTCCCATTCGTTGTGGCATTCATCACCATTGATGGTTACCATCGGATAGAGAGCCGCACCATCTTTGAATCCTAACTTTCGGGCATTCTCTATTGCCTTGGGCAGATGATTGTAACGATAGAGTAGTAAGTTTCGGGCTATCTCTTTGGAACTGGATAGCAGAAAGAACGGTACACAACACAGTTCCGTGTTCCAAAAAGTGTTTCCACCATATTTTTCTCCGGTAAACCCTTTTGAGCCGATGTTCAGTCGTGGGTCATCTCCCCGATAAGTCTGGTTCAGTTGGAAGATGTTGAAACGAATGCCTTGCTGGGCCTCCGGGTCACCCTCAATGACCACATCGGACTCTTTCCAAATCTCACTCCAGACGTCTTTGTGTTCTTGCAGCAACGCATCCCAACCTTTCGCTTTGGCATTCTTACTTTCAGCCACAGATTCTTCCACCAATTGCTGCCTGTCACAATAGAGAGAACTTACGATGGCAGTGTATTTGATGAGCGTCACCCGATCACCGGGCTTCACATCGGCGCCGATGCTAAAGCCGGTAAGCTTTTCTTTTTCTATTTTGATGGGGCTGCTTGTTACTTCTTTGCTGTTTTTGTATAGTTGATAAGTCATCGAGCAACATACCTGAGAGTCTTCGTGGCGGGTTTGTGTCCACAGATAAGCATATTCGTTGGTCGTCTCCGCACGTAGAATGTTCCACATCTTTTCGTTGAAGTTAGATGTTTCATGCTTCACATCTCCGTTGAGATGAGGCACTAGTGATATCTTTCCTTCATAGTTGACTGAAGTCACGCTGTACTTGATGAGACACAGATTCTGATTACTCATGCTATTGATGTGTTCCACATGCACCTTTAGCGTATGGCCTTTAGGGGAAGTCACCTGAAAGTCACGGTAGGAGATACCCTCTTTCAAGTCGAGCCGTCTGTCGAAACTATCCACATCCCATAGTGCAAGATCCAATTCCTCATCAATAAGCCGCAGAAAAATGGCACTCCAGTTGGGAGCATTCGGTATGCGCGAGAAGAACTTCGGATATCCGTTTTTCCACCATCCCACGCGGGTTTTGTCGAGGAATGCAATGCCAGCCAGATAAGATCCTTGCAGATTGTCACTACTATACGTTTCCTCAAAATTGCCCCGCTGACCGATACGTCCGTTGCCCAAACTGAATATACTTTCCGAGGCACGTAGGCGGTCGGCATGGAAACTTTCTTCGATGATGTTCCATTCATCTGTTTTGAGGAATCTTTTCATGGCAATAGGTTTTATCAATCCTCCAAAGTACGTAAAAAGATAGAGAAAGAACAAATGAATTGATTTATATCATACAAGAAAAAAGTATTTTCGATAGATAACAGTGGGTTTTATCTTTAGCCCGATCATATAGGCAAGGAGTCTTCTAATGTAAATATTGCAGATCTATCGCTACAGGCCTTGTGAGAGGGGTTTGTTGAATGTCCGATATCAGCGTGTTGAATGTACGTTTTCAACACGCTGATATCGGACGTTCAACACGCTGAAGTTGTATCTTCTCTGAAAAATCCTTCATTTGTAAATAAAGTTATATTATGAGCTGTTTTTTGTCAAGAGTAGATTTATGTATTATTAAGAGAAAGGAACTGACTGAAAGAGATAAAGGTCCTTTTCGCATAACAATACGAGGAAAACTACTTTTCATTAGGAGTTATTCCGATAACAAATAAGCATATTGGGGAAATGAAACCGTCTTCCGAAGTGAAAGAAACCGGCAAATTGCTCAACTGAACCGTTCTTTTACCCATTCTGCACGGTTCAGTTGGCCCAAAAGAACCGTGCAGAAATAAAAAACGGGAGAAGCAACAACTTCCCCCGTTTACCGTAGTTTAATCTCAAACTACTTTATGATTACGCTTACAAAAGTAATACATTTACTAGCCAAAGTCAAGCTTTTCGGCTTGAAACTTTAGCTAATTTTTCACTGCTTCGGGCTTTTCTTCTTTATGCGCCACTGTTTCTTTTACAAAGTAAACGCAGCATGCCCCTATGATAAGAAATACTCCTGCCAGCACCAGCATGTTCACTTGCCGCCCACTCACCAAATGAAGTAATCCGCCACCAAGGAGTGCGGCTGCAATTTGAGGCAGACAGATGGTTCCATTGAACAATCCCAGATAAGCTCCCATGTTCTTGCCCGAAATGGAGTTAGTCAGTATCGTAAACGGCATGGCCAGCATAGCTGCCCACGCACAACCGATGAGCAGGTAAGAAACAAAAAGCAGATATTGATTGTGGAAGAAGAGGGTAGAGATGAAACCAATTCCTCCCAACACCAAACTGAGTGAATAACCCATCTTTCGAGATTTGAACAAGGGTAACACGATAGCCCAGACTACCGAACCGATGGCTTGCACGGCAAAGAGCACACCTACCCAGTTGCCTGCTTCCTGATATCCTTCACTTTGTGCACTTGTTGCATTCCACACCGTGTCGGCAATGGCGCCGTTGGTGTACGTCCACATATACATAAAGGCTGCCCAACTGAAAAACTGTACCAACCCGACTGTCCAAAACACTTTCGGTGCATGTTTCAGTAACGAAAGGAAATCCGTCTTTTCTTTCTTTTCATCTGCTGTGATGCCATGAAACGCTTCAAATTCTTTTGGCGGCATCTCTTTCACCTTCAGCATGGTGTAGATCACGCACAACATCAAGATGGCGGCACCGATATAGAAAGAGTAAATCACCGAATCGGGCACTGTACCTTTTTCGGCTATGTTGCTGATTCCTATCCAGGTAAAGATGAAAGGAAACATGTACCCCATCAGGCTACCGGCATTGCACAGAAAACTCTGGATGGAGTAGGCCAGACCCTTTTGCTTTTCATTCACCATGTCGCCCACCAACATCTTGAAAGGCTGCATGGCCATATTGACAGACGTGTCGAGAAACATGAGCGAAACCACCCCGAATATCATTGCAGTGCCCACTGCCATCCCAAAGCTTCCCGCATTAGGCAGTAAGCACATCACCAACATGGCAACAATGGATCCTATAAATAAATAAGGTATCCTCCTTCCGAAACGTGTCCACGTCTTGTCACTTGCCGATCCGATGATCGGTTGCACGATGATGCCCGCCAGTGGAGGAAGGATCCAAAAATAACTCAAATTATGAGGATCGGCCCCCAGCGTAGAGAATATACGGCTAATGTTGGCACTTTGCAGCGCATAAGCAATCTGCACACCGAAAAAGCCGAAACTGATGTTCCACAGCTTCCAAAAATTTAAATCAGGTTTTATTTTCATGGTCTTTTTAGGATTTAATCTATTAGTTCCTATTTAGTAGTGCCCCGCACCACCAGATTTGTTTTCACGATCCGGTTCGCACTTTTCAACTCTCCGGTTTTATCTTCTATCTTGTTGATCAGAATATCAATAGCACTCTCTCCAACTTCCTGCCCGTGTTGTTCCACCGTCGTTAACTTCGGATCAGTATTCTGTGCAATGGCCCCATCTGTAAATCCACAGATAGAAACCTCATCCGGAACTTTCATGCCTACCAGCTTGCAGGCATAAAGAATGCCCGAAGCCGTTTCGTCGTTAATGGCAAAGAATCCATCCGGGCGGTCTTGTTTCTCCAGAAAATCAGGTGTAATGGCAATAGCCTGTTCACGTGTGTCGCAAAGCTTTATCATCGTATCGTTTACCGGAATTTTATACCTCTTCATTGCATCCAGATAACCGTTTCTTCTGTTTTTTGATATTTCCAGATTGGGCGGCCCGCTGTAGAAAAGGATGCGTCGGCATCCGGTTTGAATCATATACTCCACCGCAGCAAACGCCCCAGCATAGTCGTCCACCACCACCCGCTCCGTGTTGATGCCGGTACAGATACGGTCATAAAAAACAATAGGAATATTGTTATCCAAAAGATCTTGATAATGATCATATTGTGAAGTATCCTTAGCCAGAGAAGCGATGACACCGCAAACCCTTGCCGCAAGAAAAGAGTGAACGATCTTCACCTCTTGTTTGTAACTTTCATTGCTTTGCGCCACCAGAATGTTATAGCCCGCTTTTGCAGCACTCTTCTCTATACCGCTTAGCACACACGAAAAGAAATGGTGAACCAGTTGAGGGACAATCACCCCGATAGTGTTTGAACGATTTGTTCGCAAGTTAAGAGCCAACGCATTCGGTTTATAATTATGTTCACGCGCGTACTTATGTATAGCCTCTCTTGTTTCCAAACTTATATCCGGATTGTCTTTCAAAGCTCTTGACACAGTGGAGGGTGAAAAGCCCAATGCCCGGCCTATGTCTTTAATGGTAATCTGCGGTTTATTCATGGTTTACATCAGTTTGAGCCAAAGGTAATTCAAATCCAATAGAAATAAAAACATTGGATCATTCTCTTTGTTTCCTATTTATATGCAAAAATAGTAGAATAAGGATTAATTGTTTGATAATGAGGCGCCTTTGCCTTTCACAATAGGTGCAAACGATTGCATAAGAGTAAATGCAGATTTGAGTATATTCGTTATGTCGTTAATGTTAAGAAGTCCTATTTTTGCTCAACGTAGAAGATTATGGACTTAACATTTCCATTTTCAATCCGCAAAATCTATATTCATATATTGTTAACTTTAATTTTAAAATGCATGAAGCAAGTTAATCTTAGAATCTATCGAATGATTCTTCCCCTACTCTTAGGGATGTTCTTGTCAATTGGCGCCTATGCACAGCAGATCTCTGTAAAGGGACATGTGAAAGATGTGACAGGTGAGCCGGTGATTGGTGCTAATATCTTGGTAAAAGGCACTACGAACGGGACAATTACTGATCTGGATGGTAATTTTGTTCTTAATGCCCCTCAGAACTCCATTCTTGTTATTTCTTTTGTGGGGTATAAACCAGCCGAAGTGCAAGTCTCTCAAGGCATGGTAGTAACTCTTCAGGATGATGCCGTTCTGCTTGATGAAGCTGTAGTCATTGGTTATGGAACAGTGAAAAAAAACGATGTTACAGGTTCTGTCTCAACAGTAAAAGCTGATCAATTGAATAAGGGTGTTGTGACTTCTCCAGCAGATTTGTTGAGAGGAAAGTCGGCAGGTGTAGTAATAACTTCAGGAAGTGGTCAACCAGGGGCTGCTTCAACAATTAGAATTCGTGGGGGCTCATCCCTTTCTGCTACAAACGATCCATTAGTTGTTGTGGATGGTCTTCCTATCAGTAATGATGGTATAGATGGCGTTACTGATCAACTGTCAAGCATTAATCCTAATGATATTGAATCATTTACCGTTTTGAAAGATGCTTCTGCAACAGCCATTTATGGCTCTCGTGCTTCGAATGGTGTAATTATTATTACTACTAAAAAAGGTTCTAAAACAGATTCTGCTTTGCCTCATGTTTCAATTGATTTTACATCGTCACTAAGTCAAAACGCCAAATATGTAGATGTAATGAATGCAGATCAAATTAGAGAAGCTGTTCTTAATTACGCAGGCGAAAGTTCTGATGCTTATGCAGCATTGGGAACTGCTGATACAGATTGGCAGAAAGAGGTTTATAGAACAGCGATGACTTATGATGCAAATGCAAGTCTGACTGGTAATGTAGGCATGGGTGGAAAAGATCGCTTACCTTACCGTGTTTCTTTTGGATACATTAATCAAAATGGCGTGCTTGATACATCAAAGATGGAACGTTCTACTCTTTCCTTGAATTTGAGCCCTACATTATTAAATGAACACCTTACCGTTAATCTTAATGCTAAGGGTATGTATATTGATAATCGTTTTGCTAACTCGGATGCTATTGGTGCTTCTATAGCTTACGATCCAACTCAATCAATTTATGATACTTCATCTGCAGGGAATAATGGCTATAGGGTATGGAGAGATTCAGAAGGCAATCTTAACACAATGGCTACAATGAATCCTGTTGCATTATTGAAAGAAAAGGTTGATCTTGCAACAGCAAAACGTATGGTTGGTAATGCGCAATTTGATTATAAATTTCATGGTTTTGAAGATTTACGCTTTAATATGAATTTAGGTTTGGATATTGCCTCATCAGAAGGAACAGTTGATACACCTGAAGGTAGTGAACAATCTTATCACAGTACGGCCGAATCCGGTTCTGGTTATCATTCTGATTATACAGAACTAAAACGTGATCAGACATTGGAGACTTATTTAGCTTATGCTAAAGGTTTAGGTAGTCATAATTTTGATGTTTTAGGTGGCTATTCTTGGCAACATTTTTATTCTTCTAATTTGTCTAAAGAGGTGAAGCAATCAGACAGAAGTGTTTTGCTTGCAGATGAAACTGTTGATAAGACAGAATATTACTTAGTTTCTTTCTTTGGGCGTGCCAATTATTCTTTTGATAATCGTTATATGACTACTGTAACTGTCCGCCAAGATGGTACTTCTCGTTTCACAAAAGATCATTGGGGACTTTTCCCTTCTGTTGCTCTTGGTTGGAATATCGCTAATGAAAAATTTATGAAAGCTTCCCCTCTTTCAACTTTAAAGCTACGTTTGAGTTGGGGTAAAACAGGTCAGCAAGATTTGAATGCGGGTAATTATCCTACAGTGGCTACATACACCACGAATACGTCCGAGAGTAGCTATTATTTTGGTGATGAATTAGTAACTCCTCTTACCCCTGATGGTTATAATTCAGAGCTTAAATGGGAGACTACAACGACTTACAATGCAGGTCTTGATTATGGTTTCTTAAATGGAAGAATCACCGGAGCTTTGGATTTTTATTATCGTAAAACTACAGACTTGATAAACTATATACCTATTGCTTCATTAAGTAATCTTACTAATTATTTAACTACTAATGTTGGTGATTTGGAGAATACAGGTCTTGAATTTGAGGTGAATGCTATTCCTGTTCAAACAAAAGATTGGTACTGGACATTGGGTGCCAATGTTGCTTGGAATAAGAATAAAATCACAAAATTAACAACAAGTAATGATGCTGATTATATTGGAGTAGAAACTGGAGGGATCTCAGGTGGTGTTGGCAATACAATTCAAATAAATCAGGTAGGTCAGGCTACAAACTCTTTTTATGTGTACGAACAGATTTATGATACTGATGGTACTCCTATTGAAGGGGCTTACGTAGATAGAAATGACGATGGACAAATTACATCAAGTGACAAATATGTATATCATAAGGCTTCTCCTGATGTAACTTTCGGCTTTAATTCTTCATTATCATGGAAGGCTTGGACTCTTGCAGTGTCAGGACATGCTAGTGTTGGAAATTGGATGTACGATAATATGTCTTCAAACTATGAACTTCTATCAGACTTGTGGACCAATAGTTTTGTCAGTAATCGTATGGTTTCTGCACCTACCACTAACTTCAGTTCATCAGCACAGTATTTTTCTGATTATTATGTTCGTGATGCTTCATTCTTAAAGTTGGATAACATTACGCTTAGCTATAAATTTGATAAACTGTTTGCTTTTAAAGATCGTAATTTGGGTTTAAATCTTTACATGACAGTTCAGAATGTATGCACTATTACTAGTTATGACGGAATTGATCCTGAAATATATAGTGGAATTGATAACAATATGTACCCGCGTCCGAGAACATTCATACTTGGTGCAAAAATTAATTTTTGATCATTATTAAAACAGATTAAATATGAAACGAGATAAAATTTTAGGAATATTAATCTTTATATCTTCTATAGGGATTAGTTCGTGCACAGGGGATCTGAATGTTACACCTATCGATCCTGATCTGAATACTGCAGATGTAGCATTGACCAGTGAATCTGATTATAAATCATTGCTGGCTAAGTGTTATTCGGCTTTGGCGGTAAGCTCATCGCAAGGTCCTTCAGGTGATGCTGATATTGATGGTATTGATGGAGGATTTGGGCAATATATTCGTGCTTTGTTTTATATGAATGAACTAACAACCGATGAAGCTGTAATTGGTTGGAATGACGCTACATTGCGTGATCTTCATGGACTTGCTTGGACATCTTCTGATCAATTTGTTGCAGCTGCGTATTATCGGACTTTGTATGAAGTGTCTCTTTGTAATGAATTTATTCGTCAGGCAGAAAAATCAGGTATTACTTCAGATAATATGAATTATTACATCGCTGAGGCTAGAGCTCTGCGTGCTTTGGCATATTATCATGCTATTGATATGTTTGGTAATGTACCTTTTGCCACTGAAGATAATAGTGTGGGAGCAACATTGCCAGAGCAGAAATCTCGAGCAGACATGTACGAATGGTTGGTTACGGAAATCTTAGATTTTAAAGATGATTTGAAAGCTGCCGGAACAAATGATTATGGACGCATGGATCAAGGTGCTGCTGAAATGATTCTTGCTAAGTTGTATTTGAACGCTGAGATTTATGCTAGTAAAGATGCGTATAGCGAGTGTGCTACCGTTTGTAAAGAGATAGCGACATCTTATTCTTTGGTTGATAATTATCCCTATCTGTTCCTTGCAGATAATAATACGACATCTAAAGGTGAAATCATATTTGCAGTAGAGCAAGATGGGCTTTATACACAAAGTTATGGTTGTACCAATTTTATTATATTTGCAGCTACGGGGGGAAGTATGCCTGCTGCAAGTCTGATGGGTATATCATCTGGTTGGGGAGGATTGCGTACAACTCCTGAATTTGTTGACCTGTTTGATACCACTAATGATACTCGCGCATTGTTTTACACTGATGGTCAAGAGAAGGAAATTGCGGATTTGGGTACATTCACAGACGGATATGCTGTGACTAAATTTAGAAATAGAACGTCTGCTGGTGCTGCAGGGCAGTCAACAGGTTTTGTTGATACTGATTTTCCGGTCTTCCGTCTGGCTGACGTTTATTTAATGCTTGCTGAGTGTGCCAAACGTGGAGCTACTACTGTAACGACAACTGAAGGTCTTACTTATTTGAATCAGGTTCGTACAAGAGCAGGTTTGAGTGAAGTTGATAGCTATACGTTAGATGATATTCTGGATGAACGTGGACGCGAACTTTATTGGGAATGCCATCGCCGTTCAGATCTGATCAGATTCGGGAAGTTTACTACTTCAGACTATCTATGGTCTTGGAAAGGACATATTCAGGCAGGAAAGGCTGTAGCTGACAAGTTTAATTTGTTCCCAATTCCAGATGACGATATAAATGCAAATAGTAATCTTACGCAGAATACTGGATATTAATAAGTAGGAGTGTTAATACTAAATTTTTGAAAAATGAAAAAAATATTAAAGTTATTAATGATCATATTATTCGGAGTTACGGCTTTTTCGTGCAGTGACCAGAATGCTGATCCCTCATATAATTCTGAAAATGCGGTATCTAGCGTGTTATCTTCTATCAATTCCAGTTATGTTTTGTTGTATGATAATGCTAGTGATACGTTGACTACATTTACATTTACAGAACCGGATTTTGATGGCATTAATTTTGCCGTTCAATATACCTTATATGCTGATTTATCAGGTTCCGATTTTGCTAATGCTAAGTCTCTGGGAGTGACAACCGTTGCATCGGATGGCATACCTGTTACAGTTAGCAAATTAAATACTATATTGTTGGCACTTGGTGTAGAAGCTGAGGCTAGTGCCGATGTTGAGTTTAGAGTGGTGGCAGAAGCAATGGGATCTTCATCTTCAATATCGGAGATTTCTTCTCTGTATTCTAATACTGTAAGTACTTCTGTTACCACTTATAATACTGAGATTGTATATCCTAATGTATGGGTCATTGGAGATTATTGCGGTTGGAGTCATACTGCTTCGCAATTCTTATACAGTTATACTCAAGATGAAATAAATTATGAGGCTGTTGTAGATTTTGGTGAAAAGGCAGCCAGTGGATTTAAAATTACCGGAATTGCTGGTTGGGAAGATGATGTTAATTGGGGTATTGATACTTCTACAACTGCTCCAGCTAGTGAAGCTTCATCTGTGTCGCTTATTGCTAGTGGAAGTTCTGGCAATATATCTTGTTTTTCAAAACGATTCTATAAATTGTCCTTTAACACTCAAACATTATTGTTGAAAAATCTTCTTGGATTTGATTCATTAGGTATTATTGGTAGCGGTGTCGGTGGCTGGAGTGATAGTGATGAAATTATAATGAGTTTTGATACAGTGGAGCAAGAATTTTATGCTGATGTTACTTTAGTTGATGGAGAAATTAAATTTCGCATAGATTCTTCATGGACAACTAACTGGGGAGGTTCAGAGGGGATTTTATCACTTGGTGGCGATAATATTGTAGTCACTGCGGGTACATATCGTATTACTGTTAATCTCAATAATTCTGATGAATTGACATATAGCATAGAATAAGAGTATCGTTGTTTCTAAAATAGAGTTGAAAGGTCGGCTATAAAATGTTGGCCTTTCATTTTTCTATGCCGATGTATTTAAGTATTAATCTTAAGACTTCAATGGATGAATAGGATTTTATATATTGTATTTATTGAACTACTGTTTTTTGCTTTATTATCGTGTAGCGATCATGATGGTGATATTCCTTCAAAGAATGAGGAAACTGCGGAAATTCTTATGCCGGAAGGGATAAGAGCTGGGGTTAACTATGTTAATGATACGGAAGTGACACTTGTTCTTCAAGCTCCGAATAAAGATTCGGTGTACGTTGTAGGGGATTTCAATGATTGGACATTACTTTCAGAATATAAGCTAAAGAAAGATGGAGAATACTTTTGGATAACTCTGTCAGGACTCACACCTCGTCAGGAATACGCTTTTCAGTATGTAGTGGATGATTCTATTTATATTGCTGATCCATATACAGATAAGGTACTTGATCCATGGAATGATTCTGATATACCTTCATCAGTATATCCTGATTTGAAAGCTTATCCTTCTGGTAAAGCAGAGGGTATTGTGTCTGTATTGCAAACTGGGCAGACTGCTTATAATTGGGAGGTAAGGGATTTTGTTCGGCCATCTAAAGATCAACTAATAATCTATGAAGTATTGATTCGTGATTTTACGTCAGAACATTCGTTCAATGCAGCTAAGGAGAAGATTCCCTACTTAAAGACTCTTGGAATAAATGCAGTTGAATTAATGCCAATTAATGAGTTTGAGGGAAATAGCAGTTGGGGGTATAATCCTTCTTTTTACTTTGCAGTTGATAAATATTATGGCACGAAAAATAATCTGAAGTCTTTTGTTGACGAATGTCATAAGCAAGGCATAGCAGTTATTCTAGACTTGGTTTTGAATCATAGTTACGGTCAGTCGCCTTTTTATTTACTTTATCGTGATGCTGACGGAAATCCGTCAGCAGATAATCCTTGGTACAATCAGCAGTCTAACATGACAAATTCGAGTTTGATATGGGGGTATGATTTTAATCATGAAAGTTCGTATACTCGTGCGCTTGTAGATAGTATAGCTAGTTACTGGATGGACCAGTATATGGTAGATGGTTTTCGTTATGATTTTACTAAAGGATTTTCAAATACTATACCGACTGATACTTGGGCCAACACTTATGATTTGGCTCGTATTATCAATTTGAAGCGCATAGCGTCTGAAGTTTGGACGCGAAAATCTGATGCATATGTCATTTTTGAACATCTGGCCGAAACAAGTGAAGAGAGTGAACTAGGTAGTAATGGTATTATGCTTTGGAGAAATATGAATAATGCTTATTGTCAGTCGGCAATGGGCTGGAATGACGATAGTGCTTTTACCGGATTATATGCGGGCACGTCTGGTATGCCTGTGGGTAGTTTGGTTGGTTATATGGAAAGTCATGATGAAGAGCGCACATCCTATAAGGCCAAAACTTGGGGTGATGGGGATATACAGACAGATTTGGATGTTCGCCTGGATCAGGCAGCGGTTAATGTTGCTTTCTTTTTAACTGTACCAGGTCCAAAAATGATTTGGCAGTTTGGTGAACTGGCATATGATATATCTATTGACGAGAATGGACGTACAGGAGAAAAGCCCGTTCTTTGGAGCTATTACGATAATACTTATCGTAGAGGGCTATACGATATATATAGTAAATTGGCTGCTTTGCGGAGTAATTATCCTGAATTATTTTCATCTAGTGCATCATTTAGCTGGGATGTTGCCGTTAATAATTGGAGTGATGGACGTTTTATTACTTCTGTTGCGGGTGATGAAGCAATGGTACTAGTGGGCAATTTTACGGGCACAACTGGTAATTATTCCGTTACTTTCCCTACAATTGGTACTTGGTATGATTATATCAGTGGGCAAAAACTGCTTGTTAGTAGTACTACTCAAACGATTTCTGTCGCTTCTCATAGTTTTAATCTATTTACTAATTTCGAAACGGGTCAATGAATATTGCATACATATTATTAAAGAAAGCACAGAATCAGCTAATTCTGTGCTTTTTTTAATAATATGAGATCTCAATTTTTTTATCTTAGTGTTTTTTTCTTCTTTTTTTCCACCAGATAATATAACCGGTAATAGGCAGCGAAGCAACCACCAGACTGACCAGAAATACCAATATTCTTCCGGGTAACCCCAAGATAGAGCCTACGTGTATGTCGTACGTCATTCGGTAGAGTTTATCTCCCCATGAAGCCTTGGATTGTTTGATACCATACGTACCACCTCCTTTTACCTCTTGCAACGTATTTCGATCAAAGAAGCGAAATTCTCGTTGGTAATAGGTATTACTAGATGGGTTATAACAAATGCCATAGGTATCTGTTGGCTTTTCAGGATAATCAAAACGAAAAGTCCCTTTTTGGCCTATAGGATACTCTTTGTTCATTTGTTTCCAAAGTAGGGCGGAGGGCTCTTTCAATTGAGCTGTTTGTGTTGAATCCGATTGGGCTAACTCCCATTTTTTGAATTCTTTTCCTCCCGTAATGAGGCTATAGTATCCTTCGGAAAACCAGTTGAAGCTCCAGACTAAACCGGTGAGAGCAATGAGCAATGCAAAGATGGCTGTATAGAACCCTAGAACTTTATGCAGGTCGTAGTTCACGCGAGAAAAAGGGGCACCCCACTTTATCTTCAACCCGCTTTTAAAAGCTTTCTTTGTTTGCTTAGCAGGAAACCATATGACAATTCCTGATAAGGTGATAAGGACAAATAGGACAATACTCCATCCTACAATTGCTTTACCAATTGGATGTGGAAGCCATAGACTGCGATGGCCTGCCAGAACTGTATGAAAGAAACCGTCTCTAAATCCTTCTTGATGGATAACTGTTCCACTATATGGGTTTACATAAAAGATACATCGCTTTTTACCCAATGAACAGGCCACTTCTGCTGCTTGTTCGTAAGTGCCATAAGTAACACCTTGGATAACATTATTACTATCTGCGGGTGTCTTGAATATGTATTGACTTACTTTCAGCTTCAAATCATCCGGCGATAAGAAAGGTTTGCCTGTAGCCTCTACAGAGAGTGATGGACGAAACAAACCGTCTATCTCCTCATGAAAGGCATAAATGGCTCCCGTTATGGCCACAATGAAAACTACGATGCCGGATACTAGTCCCAGCCAAAGATGAAGTTTGTGAAATACAATACGAGCTGATAGCTTTTTCATGTTTCTTTGTTGTTCTTAAAAATTATAAATAATGTTCAGTCTGAAATTACGTGGCGGTTCCGATTGCCAATAATAGTAGGTACCATAGGGAGAACCACTGTACAAATATCGATCAAATAAGTTATAAACATTCACAGCAAGCTTCAATTTATTTTTTTGCCAGCCAATAGCTCCGTCAAAGCGGAAGTAATCGGGTAGTGAAGCGGTATTGTTTGTTGTATTTCCCCAATTCCATGTACTGCGATCTAATTGCGTGTTTTGTCCCAAAGAAAGACTGAATCCATCTAAAAATGCTTGTGTGAATTTGTATTCCAACCAGATATTAAAATTGTGCTTTGCATATCCGGGTAAACGCGTACCGGCGGGGCTGTCTTCGTCGACCGATTTAGTTACTTTATAGTCGGTGTATGCATAGTTGGTGGTCATACTAAGATTAGGAACTACTTCGCCGATAAGGTCTACTTCCACTCCTTTCGCTTTTGATTGTCCTACTTGTACGAGGAAGGTCTCCACACCTTGTTCGTTAGTTGGATCACTTGCTGTTTCATTGTTTCTGAGAATTTGGTATGCTGCCACAGTCGTTGTCCATCGATTATCAAACCAGTTACGTTTTAAACCGATTTCCCAGTTGTTACCCGTGATGGGACTTACTTTTTTTCCGCTCCTTAGTGTCCCCATTTGTGGAGAGAATGATTGATCATAAAGAGTATATATTGACGTGTTTTTATCGAGAGAATAACTCAGTGCGACACGTGGAGAGAAATGTCTATCTTCTGTTTTGGTCGTGCCGTATGAGCTTTCTTTTACGTAGGTATATCTTCCGGCAAGGGTTAGTCGCAGGCGGTCGTTAAAGAATCCCAGTTCATCTTGCAGATAGAGTCCGATGTATGATTGAGTAACTTGTGTTGAATTAGCACGTTCTTTGAGACTCTTTGAACGGTCGAATGTTGGATATCCATAGTATGGGTCTCCTCCTGTATAGCTGGTGTTGTAGATATTATACGTACCGATAGAATCGAGATTAAATCCTGTACTCCAGTCGTACCATGCATGCTTATCTCCTGTATCAAAACCTGCTAAAACGTTATGAGACACAAATCCTGTTTGCGCTTTTCCGTTAATGTAAATCTGTCCAAATTTCATTTCATTGATGGCGTCTCCTATGCTGACTCTTCTAATCAAATCACCGTTTGCTGATAAAGAAGAAGGCCACATAGAACTTCCTTCTCTGTTGTAGTTGAAGTAGGCTCCTTGTGCTGTCAGTTTCCAATTTTCATTGAAATCGTGTTGTAAGTTTAGAATAAAAGTATGGTCATTTACCACAGTAGATGGCAAGCCGGGCTCCAGAATGGAATAGTCTTGTGGAAGGCTAGCGTAGCCATCCGGTGAAAAACTGTAATACGATCCAATGTTCGAGGACTCCATATATTGATAATTATACTCAGCCGTAAGTTTTGTGTTAGCATCAAGTTGGTAGCTGATAACGGGAGCTATGCTATATCGTATGGCGAATTCGTATGCTCGCATTGAATTAGTTGTTTGCCCCATAGCGTTGAAGCGATAAAGAAGTCGCCCGCTTTTATCCAATTTCCCATCAAGATCGAGGGTGGTGCGATATAAATCGTAGCTGCCGAAAGTGAGTGAAGCAGATCCTTTGGTTTGTCCTGTCGGTTTCTTAGTCACTACGTTATAAATACCGTTGGGTTCTCCGTTGGACATCATAAAGCCAACCGGACCTTTGATGAATTCGATGCGATCTACAAAGCTCATATCTTCCGTTAAGGGCCCCCACGAACTTGTCACATTCATGCCTTCGCGGAATGCTGATGCACGAGAGCCGCGCATGTTGATGCGGGTATATGAATCACCCCAATGCTCCAATTTCGTCACACCACTTACATTGCGGGCAATACCGTCGCTCATGCTTACGATTTGTTGATCGGCCATGATTTGTGAACTGATAACTTGTACGTTTTGGGGTATTTTCAACAGTGGCTGATTAAGGCGTATGGAACTTGAAGGATTACGTGTAGTATATGTACTCGAATTACCGACCACAACAACTTCATCAAGATGTTGCGTGTTTGGTTCTAATATAATTGTGTCAACGACTATTGCTTCGTTGCCGGATGGTACCTCAACAGTCACTTCTTTTGTTTTATAACTTATAAATGAAACCATTAGGGTATACTTTCCCTGAGCTACTCTGCGGAGATTAAATCGTCCTCGGTTATCAGTGCTTACTCCCGTATTACTCTCTTTTAAGAATACTGTGGCAAACGCCACTCTTTCACCGATATTGTTCAATACAATTCCTTTAATGTCTCCTGCATGAACTGCAAAAAAAGTACAGAGCACCAGTAAAATGCTAAAGCTGAATCTTTTCATATAATACCTATTAATTTACCTAAAAAAAACTTATGCAAAGTAAGTGCATAAGTTCTTTCTGATAAATCCCCTTATCTAGGTATTGTGTGAGTAGAAATAGCTATAAATGATGAAGGATTATTCTACGGTTATATTTACTTCTTCTGTATTAGCTAGGCTATCAGGAAGGGCAACCGCTATAGAATCGGTATCTCGTTTATGATAGATAGTTCGGCATTGGTATGATTTCGTTATTGGTTGTTTCGGCTTAGGAAACTTTTCGCGATACTTTGCCATTGATTTATCTTTGAGCACTTTCTCCATGAAATAGCCAAATATAGGCAGGGCAGTGCGACTTCCTTGCCCCAGTTCTCCTGTTCGGAAGTGGATGCTACGGTGTTCGCCACCAACCCATGCGCCACCAACCAGTTTTGGAGTTACACCTACAAACCAAGCATCGGAATGGTTGGAAGATGTTCCTGTTTTACCTCCAAACTCGGTATCATACTTGAATAAATCGAACGCCCACAATGCTTGCGAAGTACCCAGAGGTTCTGTCAATCCTGCTTTGAGCATTTCTGTCATTAAAAAAGCGGTCTCATAGGGTATCGCTTGTGTTTGTTGAGGCCTGTAATTGTAAAGCACATTTCCGTTTTGATCTTCAATACGTGTTACTAGTACGGGATCTTGTTCCATACCATCGTTGATAACTGTGCCATAAGCATTTACTAGCTCTAATAGTGAAACGTCTGAGGCTCCGAGACTTAGAGCCGGGGTTTCTTCTAATGGAGTCTTTATGCCCATGGCATGTGCCGTCAGTGCAACATTGTGTATGCCGACCTCTTTCGCTAATTGTACGGCAATGGTATTGATAGAACGTGCAAAGGCTGCTTTCAACGATAGAGTATCTCCCGTAAATGCACCGTTGGCATTACGAGGAATCCATTTTTTTGGTACTCCCTTCTCTATAACATCCCATGCCAGATATTGGTCGATACGCTCATCACAAGGAGAAAGCCCCATGTTCATGGCAGCGGAATAAACGAAGAGTTTGAATGTTGATCCGGGTTGACGTTTAGACAATACTTTGTCATACTTCCACGAATTGAAGTTAATATCGCCCACCCATGCTTTTACATGTCCGTTTTGTGGTTCCATGGCTACAAAACCGCAGTGCATATAGCGTTCCATGTAGCGGATGGAATCCATTGTACTGATCGTGGTGTCACGCGTTCCCTTGTCATAATCGAACACTTTCAGACGGTGAGGTTTGTTCAAATAATAAGTAATGGAGTCTGGGCGATCCGAGAATTTTAGTTCCAGTTGCTTGTAGGCTACTGTCCGTTTAGCCAGATCTTCTATAAAGTTAGGTATCTCTTGATGGTTACGGTCTCGCCAAGGATTTTCACGTCCCCAATGATTGTTGAAATTACGTTGCACAACTCGCATCTGCTTATCTACAGCTTCTTCTGCGTACTTCTGCATGCGTGTATCGATGGTGGTGTATATCTTCAGACCGTCAGCATATAAATCTATATTGTTTTCTTTACACCATGTCTCAAGTGATTGTGCTACTGCCTCTCGGAAATAAGGCCCCTGACCATCGTAATTGCTCTCTATGTTGAAATTAAGCTGCATTGGAATTTGCTTTAAAGAATCAAATTCAGTATGCGAGATGACATGGTGGGACAGTAAATTCTCCAGCACAACGTTTCGCCGCTTTAAGCTGTTTTTGGGATTGAGCTTTGGGTTATAAGTTGTAGTTGCTTTTAGCAAACCCACAAGAGTGGCTGCTTGCTCGTAAGTGATGTTTTTAGGGGTGGTGTGGAAGTAAGTAGTACAAGCTGTATTGATGCCATAAGCATTGCTACCGAAATCGACTGTGTTGAGATACATTGTCAGAATCTCCTGCTTGGTATAGAACATTTCTATCTTGACAGCCGTAATCCATTCTTTCGATTTCATGATGAGTAATTTCACTCCCGGAATATATCCCAATAAACCGGTAGAATATTGCGAGCGTACTTTAAACATATTCTTCACCAGTTGCTGAGTGATGGTGCTGGCGCCACGTGCCCGTCCGCTCGCCATATCTTTAACGGCTGAGAATACTCCTTGAAGATCAACGCCGAAGTGCTCGTAAAAACGTTCGTCTTCAGTACTAATCAATGTTTTAATGAGCTTGGGAGAGATCTCTTCAAATTTTACCGGTGTCCTATTCTCCTTGAAGAATTTGCCGATAAGCTTTCCGTCTTCGCTATATATTTCCGAAGCTACAGGTTGTTCGGGGTTGTGAATGCTTGCTAGTCCGGGAGATTTGCCGAATAGCCAGAGGAAGTTAATGTCTACCATTGCCAGATAGAGCATGAACGAGAGAACAAAAGTCGCTATGACAAGTAAAGTCTTTTTGTACCACGGAGACCGTCGGTATGCTTGTTTGTACCAGGTCCATCCGGCTTTGCATTTACTAGTCAAGAGATAGAAAACGCTTTTCCCGCGTGAAACCCATTTATGGGTATCAAAGTTTATCATCATGTGGTATAGAATAAAAACGGCTGCAAATGTACGTGAATTTTTGGAATAATATCTTTGCTTAAGGGAAATAATGAGGCTTCCCTCAAAAATAAAATTATCTCGCTCGATTTTTCCGAATCAAAGGTGTCTAGCTCGGTTTAGTCGAACAAAAAAGAGGAGATCCTTTTGAGAATCTCCTCTTTTTTATCAGTCTTTATACCTGACGGATTATTTCTTTTTGCGGTCACCGTAACGGTTCATGAACTTATCAACGCGACCTGCTGTGTCTACCAATTTAGACTTACCAGTGTAGAACGGGTGTGAAGTGCTTGAAATTTCAAGTTTCACTAGCGGATAAGTTTCACCTTCGAATTCGATAGTTTCTTTGGTGTTGCAAGTAGATTGTGATAAAAATACATCACCATTCGACATATCTTTGAATGCTACCGGACGGTATGATTCTGGATGAATACCTTTTTTCATTTCAGTATTTGTTTTTTAATTATTATTTCGTTTTACTATTTGGTAAGAATAGTGTAATGGTTCTTTTCAGAGCGCAAAGATAATGCTTTTGTTGGATATAGAAAAAAAAGTCTTCGATAAAAATAGCTATTTGCTTTTTTTTTGTGACTTTTGCTCTTCATAAGGAAAATATAATCTATTATAAAGAAGTATGAAGAAATTGGTTGTTATATTTAATTTGTTGCTATTGTTTGTTGCTACCAGTGTTGCTCAGGAAAACAAGCCTTCACTTTACAGTGTGGCGTTTTATAATTTAGAAAACCTGTTTGATACTGTTCATGATACAGGGAAAGATGATTTTGAATTTCTGCCGGATGGCGATATGAAATGGACTTCTGCTAAATATGAGGCGAAATTAAGAAATATGTCCAGAGTATTAAGTGAACTTTCTCGTGATAAAGTAGCTGACGGCCCTTCTGTCATAGGGGTGGCAGAAGTTGAAAATGATCGTGTGCTCAACGATTTGGTGAAACAACCATTATTAGTGTCTACGGGGTATAAAATCGTTCATTATGAAGGACCGGACAAGCGTGGCATCGATTGTGCTTTGCTTTATAATCCTAAATTATTTAAAGTAACTTCGAGTAAATTGGCCCCATATATCTATGTGAATGATACGGTTCATAAGACTCGTGGATTCTTGATTGTGAGAGGGGAGTTAGCGGGAGATGATGTTTGTGTTATTGTCAATCATTGGCCTTCTCGTGGAGCTGCTTCGCCCGCTCGTGTTCGTGCGGCAGAGCAAGTCAAAGTTCTTAAAGATTCATTGTTGCATGAGAATAAGCACCTGAAACTTATTGTGATGGGAGATCTGAATGATGATCCGATGGACGAAAGTGTGGCTGTTACCTTGGGTGCCAAGAAGTATCAGAAAGAGGTAAAAAACAAAGATATCTATAACCCTTGGTGGGAAACGCTTGAAGATAAAGGAGTCGGAACTTTGCTCTACCGTGGAAAATGGAATTTATTTGATCAGATCATGATTTCTTCTTCGCTGCTTCATGCAAAGAAGGGTTTGAAATATGACCATAATGAAGTCTTTATGCGTCCGTACTTGTTTGAACAGGAAGGTAAATATAAGGGTTCTCCATTGCGAACGCATGGTGGTAAAACTTGGCTAAATGGCTATAGCGATCATTTACCAACCATTATCTATTTGACGAAATAGGTGAGCTTCTTTTTTATAATAATCTATAAACAGACCGTAGCGTATAAACACACGCCACGGTCTGTTTGTTTATTAACAAAATGCAAAGGTTATGCAATAGATAAAGCTGATTGCTACATCGAGATTACAATCTATTGTGGAATAGAACTTAATTCTCTGTAATTGACTTTAAATGTGGATATTAATCGGAGATTTGTTATTGTCCGGTTCTTCTATTTAAACTATTATTCTTACTTTTGCGTAGATTTTTAATTCACTAACAATAAATAGTAAAAACATGATTAGTTACAAAGATTTAGGCCTTGTAAACACCAGAGAGATGTTTGCCAAAGCAATTAAAGGCGGATATGCAATTCCTGCTTTTAACTTTAATAATATGGAACAGCTACAAGCGATTATCATGGCTGCTTCAGAAACCAAATCTCCTGTTATCCTTCAGGTTTCTAAAGGTGCCCGTGCTTATGCAAACCAAACTTTGCTTCGTTACATGGCCGAAGGTGCTGTTGAATATGCTAAAGAATTAGGTTGTGCAAAACCTGAAATCGTGTTGCACCTTGATCATGGTGATTCATTGGAAACTTGCAAATCATGCATTGATATGGGTTTCTCTTCTGTGATGATCGATGGTTCTCATCTTCCTTATGATGAAAACGTTGCTCTTACAAAGAAAGTAGTAGAATATGCTCATCAGTTTGATGTTACTGTAGAAGGCGAACTCGGTGTGCTTGCCGGAGTTGAAGATGAAGTTTCTGCTGACCATCACACATATACAAAACCAGAAGAAGTCGTTGACTTCGTTACTAAAACAGGTTGCGATAGTTTGGCTATCTCTATCGGTACTTCTCATGGTGCTAATAAATTTACTCCGGACCAATGTACTCGTGATGCTAACGGTCGTTTGATTCCTCCTCCATTGGCATTCGATGTATTGGATGGCGTAATGAAAGAACTTCCAGGATTTCCTATCGTTCTTCATGGATCTTCTTCAGTGCCTGAAGAAGAAATTGAAACAATCAACAAATATGGTGGTGCAATGAAGGATGCTATCGGTATCCCTGAAGAAGAACTTCGTAAAGCTGCTGCTTCTGCTGTTTGCAAAATCAACATCGACTCAGATAGCCGTTTGGCTATGACAGCTGCTGTTCGTAAGGTATTTGCCGAAAAACCAGCTGAATTCGATCCTCGTAAATATCTAGGACCGGCTCGTGACAACATGAAGAAGCTCTACAAACATAAAATTGAGAGTGTACTTGGTTCAGCTGGCAAACTAGCTGAATAATCGAAAGATTAAAATAACACCTTTAAACATAGAAATCCCCGATAATTCTCTTAGAAGAATAATCGGGGATTCTTTTTGCATAAGAAGGAGACGTTTAATTCAATTTAATGCTAACTTATTGCAGTATGGTATCTTTATATTGACAAACAGGCTTTTTTTTCGTTGAGCTTATAACTTAAGCATGCTGAATAACTAATTCTCTATCAACGCTCTAATAACCCCTTGTAGAGGCTCTGTAGATATGATAATCTATTATCTCATAATCTCCTTACAACTCAATAATCATTGATTCTCTGGCGGAAATAAGCATTTCTTTGTCCAATTCTATCGTTTGTCCGCTAATGATCTCTTTTCCTTGCAGCTTGTCTTTGAATATTTCAGCGTAATAATTGATTGGGAGGATTGCCTGCTTATTGGTTCCGTTGAGCACCACTATCACTGCTTTGCCATTGTATTGGCGGGCGTAAACATATATCCCATTTTGTGGTATAAACTGAATCATGTTTCCTTTGGAGATTATATCGTTGTCTTTGCGCCATTTCAGGATGGTGCGGTAGAAGTTGTAGCACTCGTCTTGAACCTTGTCTCTTCCTGAAGAGGTAAATAGATTCTCTTTATCTCCGGCCCATCCTCCTGGAAAGTCTTTCCGTACATAGCCATCGCTCTTACCTTTGATGCCATTCATCATCACTTCTGTTCCATAATAGAGTTGAGGGATGCGGCGAGTGGTAAGTAGCAAAGTAACTGCTTGCTTCAATGCTTTTATATCTTGTCCATCACCAAGAAATCTGTCGGTATCATGATTCTCGTAGAATGCTAGTACGGAAGCTGGATTGGGATATAGGAAATCATATACAAAATTGTTATAGATACGATTCAGTCCGGTAAAGTAGGGGTCCGTTTCTTCGCTTTTCGCTGTATTTATCTTATCGAATAAACTAAAATCCATTACTGTCTTTAGATTGCTATTTTGTGGTGCGGATAGTTTGGAATCCTTTTGCCACCAAGCAGTGTAGGCTGGTTCCGTAACCCAAGTTTCGCCTACTACATTGTAATTAGGATACTCTTCGTTGAGTTCTTTCATCCAATTGCTCATTGCTTCATAATTAGCATAAGGGTAGGTATCCATGCGTATGCCGTCTATTCCTGAATATTCTATCCACCAGAAGCTGTTTTGTACCAGATAGCGATACACATGTGGATTTTGTTGGTTGAGATCAGGCATGGCAGTTACAAACCACCCGTCATTCATCTGGCTGAAATCATATTGTGAAGCATACGGGTCGACATGTGGGGTGAGCTTAAAAGAAGTCTGCACAAAGTTTGTTTTAAAGTCGGAATGGTTAAACCAATCTTTGGATGGCATATCTTTTATCCATGGATGTTCTACGCCGCAGTGGTTGAAGATCATGTCCATCACCATCTTTATTCCTTTGCCATGTGCCTTTTCGATCAGTGATTTATATTCTTCGTTCGTGCCGAATCGAGGGTCTACATTATAATAATCAGTGGTGGCATAGCCATGATAAGAACCGCCCGTCATGTTATTTTCAAATACCGGCGTGAACCATAGAGCAGTGATACCTAGATCAGAGAAATAATCAAGATGTTGTTCCACACCCGCTAAGTCGCCTCCGTGACGCGCATTCGGATCATTGCGGTCTACGGTATAAGGAGCCATTCCTTTCACTTGGTCGTTATCCGGATTGCCATTAGCAAAGCGATCGGGCATCAGAAGATAAAGAGCGTCCGAGGCATCAAAACCTTTGCGTTCGCTTCCTTTCATTTGGCGGGCCTTTAGCTCGTATTCTTTAATGATTTTCTTTTTCCCCTGGTTGAAAGTTAGTTGTATCTTACCGGGTTTTACATTTTTATCCAGTGTCAGATATATCAGCAGGTAGTTATTGCTTTCAAGCTTTACGATACTTCCAAGAGAAACTCCCGGATAATGAACCGATACGGAAGCATTCCCGATTCCTTCGCCATATACCATTAATTGCAATTCAGGGTTTTGCATCCCGGCATACCAGAACGGTGGGTCAATTTTATTCACATTCATGGCTATAGCTGCATGAATACTAAAGAATAGTAATAAATAACTTAGCAAGAAGAGACCTTTTTTCATAATATTAGTGGGTTATTTACGTATTATTATGTATTAACTCCACTAATATAGCATATGTTTATCAAATTTATCTTCTTTCTATCTCTATTATCAATGATATATTTATGCAAACGTTTTCATTGCTTACTAGAAACCTTCTTCAATTCTTTTGGGAATACCTTCTTTGAAAAATCTGTCTTTACGTATTTGCTCCAAACGCTTTATCGCTGCGTTATAATAAGCTGTCTCGCCTACTTCTATTTCTCCTTTGTTGTTGAGTTGGGCTGTTTCTTCCATATTTTCTTTAGGTTTGGTTTTGAGATACATTTCCAGATAGTGCTCGGCTTTTTTATTATCCTTCAATGCATCCTGATACAGAGCACCCATTTGATAAAGCAACTTAGTGTTTCTACTGTCATATTTGTATTGCTCCTGCAGAGCTTCAATCTGCTTTTGAGGCATTCTTGCTAATTTATAGCAGTCGGCCAATCCAATGTAGAGGCGGGTCAGGGTAGTATCCGAAGGTATTGTGAGCTGAATCGCTTGGTTCATGTATTCTACTCCCTGTTTTTTCCACGATGTTTTGGCGCAGGCCCGAGCCATGTAGTAGAGCAAGTTTACGTTTTTGGGATCACTCTTGAGGGCAATACCTAGGAAATCATGTGCTGCGTAGAAATCCTCAGTGGTGTAATAACATATACCTAAATAGTGGCAGGTGAGGCGACCTGAATCTCCTTGATTGACAAGGTATTCATAACGTTTGATAGCTATAGGATAGTCTCCGTTTAGACAATAAGCTAGTGCATTTTGTTTGTTTACAAATAGGTTGGTGGTATCTCTTTCCCGATAAGCTTCTGTACATTTGATGGCTGATTCTGATTTATTTATTTTAATGTATAGATTGGCTAGGCGAGTGACAGAGAGATAATCTTCAGGCGTGGTTTGCAATATTGTGTTGTAGCAGGTAATGGCTGAATCTGATTCTTCTAAACCTTCATAACATTGGGCTAGCAAACGCTTTGATACAACTGAACTGTCACTTTTCATTAGCTCTTCACATGCTGATTTACCGACTTTGAAGCGCTCTAAACTACACAGTAGGTTGATTTGTTGCAGACGAGCATATTTGTTGATTGGATTTGATTGAAGCACTTTTTCGTAACAGCCGAGTGCTCCTGTAAAGTTACCTAACAGCTTATAACATTCGGCCATTTCTACGAGTGCACGTTGGTTCTCTGGTTCTGTCGTTGTTACTTTTCGTAATGTCTCCAGTGCATCGGTCAGCAAGTTGAGCCCTTTTAAGGCTTGTGCTTTTTGAAATAAAAGTTTGGTGGTAACTGTTTTTTCTTTTTCAATAAGTTTAAGTGCTGTTTCGTAATCATAGTTTGCAATTGCTTCTTGAATAGAAACAAGACCTTGCGCTTTTGTGATGGCACAGACACAAAGTAGGATTAATGTTACTATTTGTTTCATAGATTATAATGTATTGTATTTCACTTATTTGAGCGCAATATACTAATAATCTACTATTTACGTAATAATCGTAGTTCTATTTTTTTGTGTTTAATATTTTTTAGAGGAAGCAATTATTGAAAACATAAAAAACCGCCTCTTCCTTACAATGAAGGATGAAGGCGGTCTCGCGTATAATAAAATAATAATGAAAACAGGTTAAATCAAGAACCCGAGTAGGACACCAGCTGCAACGGCAGAACCAATAACTCCTGCTACGTTCGGCCCCATGGCATGCATCAATAGGTAATTGGTTGGGTCATATTCCAAGCCAATGTTTTGCGAAATACGCGCCGACATTGGTACAGCCGATACCCCTGCATTACCAATAAGCGGGTTGATTTTCTTAGCCTTCGGAAGAATGAGGTTGAATGCTTTAACAAAAAGTACTCCTGAAGCTGTGGCAATGATAAACGCCATAAATCCGAGGAAGAAGATATAAAGTGTACTGGATGTTAAGAATTCACTTGCTTGTGTAGAAGCACCAACGGTTAGTCCCAATAACATCGTTATAGAGTCAATCAGTGGACCACTCGCTGTGTCGGCCAAACGACGGGTTACTCCACTTTCTTTCAATAAGTTACCAAAGAAAAGCATTCCTAGTAGCGGGAGGCCCGAAGGAACTAGGAAGCAGGTGAGGAGCAAACCGATGATGGGGAACATGATTTTCTCTGTATGAGATACTTGACGAGCAGGTTTCATACGGATTAATCTTTCCTTCTTTGTAGTCAATAGGCGCATAACAGGCGGTTGAATAACCGGAACCAGTGCCATGTATGAGTACGCTGATACGGCAATAGCACCCATCAGGTTTGGAGCTAACTTAGAGGCGAGGAAGATGGCGGTAGGTCCGTCTGCACCACCAATGATGGCGATACCAGCTGCCTGATTCGGCTCAAAGCCAAGTGCTAAAGCAATCATGTAAGCTCCAAAAATACCAAATTGTGCAGCTGCACCAACGAGCATCAATTTCGGGTTGGATATCAATGACGAGAAGTCTGTCATGGCACCAATACCTAAGAATACCAATGGAGGATACCATCCGGTTTTCACTCCCTGATAGAGAATGTTTAGTACCGATCCTTCTTCGTATAGCCCTACTTCAAGGCCGGCGTCTATTTTGAAAGGAATGTTACCGATGAGGATACCAAATCCGATAGGAATAAGGAGCATCGGCTCAAAGTCTTTCTTGATTGCAAGAAAGAGGAAGAACAATCCTACCAATATCATAATGCCATGTCCGTAGCTCGCATTAGCGAATCCCGTATAGCTCCAGAAATCGGCAAAATTGTTAGTTATAAATGAAATAAATTCTCCCATAAGACTATTCAATTATGATTAAGTCGGTTCCTTCCAAAACAGAATCACCTTTACTTACTTTGATTGCTGATACTACACCATCTTTGTCGGCATTGATATTGTTTTCCATTTTCATGGCTTCGAGAATGAGAATAAGTTGTCCCTTTTTAACAGCATCGCCTTCTTTTACCTTAATGTCAAGGATGACACCCGGTAGTGGAGATTTTACTCCACTTTTGGTTGAAGTTGTAGCTGGTTTAGCTACTACTGGCGCACCTGTCGATGTTTTAGGTGCAGCTGCGGGGCGGGTGATAGTCTTTGGAGCAGCTTTTACAGGCTTTTCCATCTCTACTGTATATGGAGTTCCATTTACCTCTACGCGAGCCACATTTTCTTCAATGTCGTTTACTGTAACATTGTAAAGGTTGCCATTGATTTTATACTTATATTGTTTCATCTTGATTATTCATTTAGGATTTTGACTTATTTTCGGGGTGTCTGGCGCAAAGTGTATATCTTTGAATTCCACGGTGAGTAGTTACGCTTTACCTTGTTGATAGTAAGAATCGTATCTTCTATATCATGGACGTTGTCTTGATATTCATGCAATGCTAAGGCAATGACTGCAAAGACTTCTCCTGATTCAGCTCCGATAGCTTTCTCTTTTGCTTCTTTTTTGTCCGTAATACCGTGTGCTTTCATTGCATTTCTCTTAGCCAGTTTGAGGCTTATATTACCGATTATACGGAATGAAAGGTATAATAGTATAAGTCCGCAAAATACAATTGTCATTGCAATTACTGACATTGCGATACCTAAACCATCGTGCTTGCGAAAACCGTCAACTTTCTCTTGTTTATCCTGAGTTTGGTTATTGGTACTTGGAGTTACATAGTTGCTGTCGTCTCCACCTTTCAATACCCATTTAGTGGCACCATCTGCTTCGCGAGCATACGAGAAATTAACTGGGATATTAGCCGGGATAGTAACAGAGTCGACTAATGTTTTTCCATTTGCATCATAAAGCGCAATCCAATTGGAAGCAACAGAATCAAGTGCAAAGTTCAAGTGAAAAGTTCCTCTGTTTGGTTTATTGTCCGCCCAGAAAAGTAAGTGTTGTCTGGGAGCAATTTCCGTAAGAACATCACTTTTTGGAACAGTGTACATCATGCTTACCCGTTCCTCTATACTTAGGTTGGGGTCCAGAACTCGCTTATCATTTGTGAGGTAACAGCTTCCTGCATCAACGCTGGCAAACGATGTATTAAAGATCTCTATCCAAGCGCTATGCTGACCATAGTCATCTTGGTAGTTATCGGTGTTGTTTACCAGTATTTCGTTGATCTTCAGACTTTTCGCTCCTTGCCCATACGAACTGAAGCATACTGCTGCCAACAAAACGATAAGTATTCCTATTTTTCTTTTATTCATAACAATGTTCGTATTAAAAGTTATAATGGAATATTACCATGCTTCTTGGCAGGGTTAGTTAACTTTTTAGTTTGCAGTTGTTGTAATGCACGGATAATGCGGAAACGAGTATTTCTCGGTTCAATTACGTCATCAATATAACCATATCTGGCTGCATTGTAGGGATTAGCAAACAGTTTAGTGTATTCTGCTTCTTTTTCGGCCATGAATGCTGCCGGATCGGCTGCTTCTTTGGCTTCTTTAGCATATAACACTTCTACGGCACCGGCACCACCCATTACAGCGATTTCAGCTGTAGGCCATGCATAGTTCATATCGCCACGTAGTTGCTTGCAGCTCATTACGATGTGAGAACCACCATAAGATTTACGTAGAGTAACTGTTACCTTAGGTACTGTAGCTTCGCCATAAGCGTAAAGTAACTTAGCGCCATGCAAAATAACACCGTTGTACTCTTGGCCTGTACCCGGCAGGAATCCCGGAACGTCTACCAATGTTACTAAGGGAATATTGAATGCATCGCAGAAGCGTACGAAACGTGCAGCTTTGCGTGAGGCATTGCTATCAAGCACACCAGCCAGAAATTTAGGTTGGTTGGCAACCACACCTACTGATTGTCCGTTGAAACGTGAAAAACCGATGATAATGTTTTTAGCATAATCTTTCTGGATTTCAAGGAATTCACCATTGTCAACAATAGCGCCGATAACTTCATACATATCGTATGGTTTGTTTGGGCTATCAGGCACAATCTCGTTCAAGGAGTCTTCCAAACGATCGATTGGGTCTGTGCAATTTATGATAGGAGCTTCTTCAAGATTGTTTTGTGGAATGTAACTTAGCAGTTTGCGTATGATAGCCAAACCTTCTTCGCCATTCTTCGCAGTGAAGTGAGTAACACCCGATTTAGAAGCGTGCACGCTTGCGCCGCCAAGATCTTCTTGAGAAACATCTTCTCCGGTTACGGTTTTCACTACTTTCGGTCCGGTAAGGAACATATAAGATGTACCTTCGGTCATTAATGTGAAGTCGGTCAAGGCAGGAGAGTAAACAGCACCACCAGCGCAAGGGCCAAAGATACCTGAAATTTGAGGAATAACACCGGAAGCCATAATGTTACGTTGAAAAATCTCAGCGTATCCGGCTAGTGCGTTGATGCCTTCTTGAATACGAGCACCACCTGAGTCATTGATCCCGATACAAGGTGCGCCCATCTTCATGGCCATATCCATTACCTTGCAAATCTTTTGGGCCATAGTTTCAGACAAAGAACCGCCAAATACGGTGAAGTCTTGTGCAAAAACATATACTAATCTGCCTTCGATGGTCCCGTATCCGGTTACTACACCGTCTCCAAGGAAGTGTTTTTTATCTTGGCCGAAGTTGGTACATCTGTGTTCCACAAACATGTCCATTTCTTCAAAACTACCTTCATCCAACAATTGGGCTATACGCTCACGAGCAGTATATTTACCTTTTGCATGTTGTTTCTCTATAGCTTTTTCGCCACCACCTAAGCGAGCTTGAGTGCGAAGTTCAATAAGCTCTTTTACTTTTTCAAGCTGGTTACTCATGAATTTTATATTTAAGCGTTAATAATAAGATTAATATAAATGTGTGATTATCGTGTTTTGCGAAGAGATTAGTGTTCACAAAGCTCGGTCAATACACCAAGAGTTGATTTTGGGTGAAGAAAAGCGATGCTCAATCCTTCCGCGCCTTTGCGTGGAGCTTTGTCTATCAGGCGAATCTCTTTGCTTTCGGCTTCGACTAAAGCTTCGGCTACACCATCTTCAACGGCAAATGCTACGTGATGAACGCCTACACCTTTGTTTTCAATAAATTTAGCGATGGTACTTTCGGGACAGGTTGGTTCGAGTAATTCGATTTTCGTTTGTCCCACTTTCAGAAATGCAGTTCTTACTTTTTGGTCTTCAACGGTTTCAATGTTGTAACATTTCAAACCTAATACATTCTCGTAATAAGGAAGAGCCTCTTCAATGCTTTTTACAGCAATGCCTAAGTGCTCAATGTGTGAAATCTTCATAACTATAAGTTTTTATTTGAACTTTAAATGTGTTTTTTCTGCCTAAAACAGCACAAAGAAACGCAATTATTGCATAATAAAGAAATATTTCTGCAATTAAGTGAGAAGTTTTAAGGATTGTTTTCGGCACAGAAATGCCATTAAACGTATATTTTGATTAAGATATTATTCAGGAAATTCCAGCGCAGACGAAACCAGCGGCGAGTGCTACTTTGTTTTCCTCCGAATCGGAGAACGAAATCACGATATCCGTGTTTGCGGAATGGTAGTCCCACATCGATGAACTCCAAATGTTGGTATCCATTCTGGTGAGCGTCTTTCAAAGCCATCCATACAGATAGAACACCGGGATATTGCGGGGCGTACGTTTTGCACATCCCGCCGGAAAACCATAAGTAAGCGTTCTCTCCAGAGAACACACACACAGCGCCCCCAATAATTTTTGCTTTGTACTTCACTACGAATATTTTCCCAAACCGGTATTCTATCATACGTGTGTCCATATATTTGAAGAATTCGAATCCGGGGAAGTATCGTCGGATGCGAGAGGAATAAATGCGGCGCATTATGTGCGAAAAGGCCTGTATTTCTTCCATCGAACGGGCTTCATGCACTTCTGCACCATTTTTTAATCCTTTCTTTATTTGCCTGATACGCGAAGAACTGAAACGTTCTTCTACGTATTTCAGGCTATGGAGCGAGTTTCTTACTCTCATCCAATTAACAGCAAAGTAGTGGTTAGAACGGAAATGTTTGTAAGCAAACAATGGATTTTCGAGATTGCGAAACTCGATGAGAAAAGCTTCACGTAGGACGTTATTGTTGAGATGTTTTAGTATTTCGCCGAAAATAGCTTCTTTATCCACCTGTTCATCCAAGTATTCTCCAATCCCATACACATCACATCGCTTGATGAAACTTAATGGAAACAAGTGTGTGCTTCTACGGATAGTGGCTAATAGTTTAAGGATAGGCTTGTCTTTTTCAGATGCTACTATTAATATAGGTGTATATCCAGGAGTTGCTTCGTACATCAGAAACAATTCCTTAGAATGAAAAATATTGTTCCCCGGTAAGTTCGGAATATCTTCTCCTCGATAATATGTAGTGAATCTTAATGGCATTGCGCCACAAATATATTCTATTTATTTGTTTTCTGTGAAGTTTGGGGGGCGAAAATCTTTCTTTTGAGGTGAATTTATGCGGCTAGAGGAAAAAAATAAGGCAGACCCTTATTGCCTGCCTTTGTCTTTTTGCGGTTATAAACTTTCTTTGATTGGTGCACCCGCTTAAAACTGATGGGGTGTCCATGAGCCTCGATTTCTTCTTCTCGGCTGGCTTTACGATTCGCTTTAATGTAATCGTTTCTTGTTATTCGATTTTTCATTCTCTACTTTTATTAAAGGTTGTATGAAATGAGGGTACAAAAATACGCAATTCTTTTTATACTTGATAAATTTCTATTATTTATCTGGTTTTATAACGTTTAGTGTGAGCGATTTTGTTCATTATGCGTAATCTTGCGACTGTAATTCTTCCCGAAATGTAAGAATTGCTGATCTATCGCTACAGGCCTTGTGAGAGGGGTTTGTTGAATGTCCGATATCAGCGTGTTGAATGTCCGATTTCAACACGCTGATATCGGACATTCAACACGCTGAAGTTATATGGTATCTGAAAACCTTCTTTTTTGTAAATAAAATTGTGTTTGTGAAGGCTGTAGAATACGACCAATTAATGTTGCTATTAGCACTAACTTTTGTATCTTTGCGCAAAGATTAGCGACAAGAAATAGAATACGGTATGGAAGATTTTAGCGAATTAATAAAGAATCGTCGCAGTATGCGCAAGTTTACCGACGAAGAACTGACGCAGGAACAGGTGGTTACGCTACTCAAAGCGGCACTGATGTCTCCCACTTCAAAAAGGAGTAATTCGTGGCAGTTTATTGCAGTAGATGATAAAGAGCAACTTCAACAATTGGCACATTGCAAAGAATATGGATCTTCTTTTCTGGGAGATGCAGCTTTGGCTATTGTGGTCACGGCCGATCCTCTGGCTAACGATGTCTGGATAGAAGATGCGTCGATTGCTTCTATTATAATTCAGCTCCAAGCAGAAGATTTAGGCTTGGGTAGTTGCTGGATACAGGTGCGCGAACGCCATACGGCTACGGGCATGCCCTCGGATGAGTTTGTACGTGGTGTGCTCGATATTCCATTGCAGTTGCAAGTGCTCTCTATCATTGCCATCGGACATAAAGGGATGGAGCGCAAACCCTTTGACGAAGAACATTTGCAATGGGAGAAAATACATATCAATAAGTTTGGAGGACAAGAATGAAAAGAAGCATAGAAGATACTCCGATAGTCTTTATTGGTGCCGGAAATTTGGCTACAAATCTGGCAAAGGCACTTTATCGGAAAGGGTTTCGTATTGTTCAGGTGTATAGTCGCTCGAAAGAGTCGGCACGCACTTTGGCAGACGCGGTGGAGGCAGAATTTACGACTGCTCTGGATGCGGTGGTGACGAACGCTGAACTTTATATTGTTTCTCTCACTGATTCAGCCTTTATGCAATTGCTGCCCCAAATTGTCGTTCAAAAGGAGGGGGCTTTGCTGGTTCATACCGCAGGAAGCCTTCCGATGGATGTTTGGCAGGGCGTTACCTCCCGTTATGGTGTTCTTTATCCGATGCAGACTTTCAGTAAATTGCAAGAGACTGATTTTAGCCAAATACCTTTCTTTATAGAAGCTTCTTCTGTAGAAGATGCTGATTTTCTTAAAAAAATAGCTTCCATACTCTCCAAGAAAGTGTATGACTCAACTTCCGAACAACGGCGTAGTCTACACTTGGCAGCTGTCTTTGCTTGCAACTTCACTAACCACATGTATGCTCTGGCTGCAGAGTTATTGCAGAAATATCACCTTTCGTTTGATGCCATGTTACCGCTTATTGACGAAACATGTCGCAAGGTGCACACGTTGCCACCGAAGCATGCACAGACGGGGCCGGCTTTGAGATGCGATCAGAATGTGATTGATAGTCATCTGGCCATGCTTGCCGATGAACCGCAGATGCAGGAGATCTATCGTCTGCTTAGCGACGATATTCATCGGCTGGCAAACAAGGATTGATTGGTGAAGGGCTTTTTTCCCTTGGATATTGAACAATGTGCTAACAATATGATTAAATAAAAGATGAGTACGATTAATTATGATTTAACTAAGATAAAAGCTCTTGCCTTCGATGTGGATGGCGTGCTGAGCTCAGATGTATTGTCGCTACACCCGAGCGGAGAACCCATGCGCACGGTTAACGTGAAAGATGGTTATGCGTTGCAACTGGCAGTGAAAGAGGGATTTCATGTTGCCATCATTACCGGCGGCCGAACAGAGGCGGTGCGCAAACGGTTTGCCGGACTAGGTATTACGGATGTGTACATGGGATCATGCGTTAAGATACACGATTACCACGACTTTCGAGACAAACATGGATTGAGGGATGAAGAGATTCTTTATATGGGCGATGATGTGCCCGATATAGAAGTGATGCGTGCGTGCGGACTACCTTGTTGCCCTCGAGATGCTGCTCCGGAAGCAAAGCAGGTGGCACGCTATATTTCTCACCAAGATGGAGGGTATGGTTGCGGCCGTGATGTGATAGAGCAAGTGCTAAAAGCGCAAGGTAAATGGATGACAGGTGATGCTTTTGGCTGGTAACCGAATGTTTAATTGTAAATAAAGAATAGAATCGTGTTAGATAATTTAAATAAATACCGCATTTTGCTGGCATCGAATTCTCCTCGTAGAAAAGAGTTGCTTACCGGCCTTGGCATTGATTACGAAGTAAAAACGTTACCCGATGTGGATGAATCTTTTCCTGCCGAATTGAAAGGAGAGGAGATTCCGGTCTACATTGCCCGAAAGAAGGCGGAAGCTTACAGGGAAATGCTCTTGGCCGATTCATTGGTGATAACAGCAGATACCATCGTGTGGTTGGAAGGTGAGATGCTTGGTAAACCTTGTGATGAAGCCGATGCGGCAGCAATGCTTCGCAAACTTTCCGGGAAGACGCATCAGGTAATCACCGGCGTGTGTCTCACTACACCCGATTGGCAAAAATCGTTCTCTGCCATATCTGAAGTCAGGTTTGCTTTCTTAACTAATGATGAAATAGATTTTTATGTGCATCGTTTTCGTCCGCTTGACAAGGCCGGTTCATACGGCGTGCAAGAATGGATCGGTTTTATAGGAGTAGAAAGCATTTCGGGCAGTTACTTTAATGTCATGGGATTACCAATACAACGGCTTTATCGGGAGTTGAAGCAGCTGTAGGTATTATTTAATAAAGTCTTTGAGGAAATATATAATGAAGCTTAGATTTAGCGGCTAATTTAAAGATATTTAGCATGAAATAGAGTGAATAGAAAGTTATATTATGATGCTTTTTATAGACATAAAGCTTTGATTTGTATAATTCAGACATTGCTTTTAATTTACTGGTCGTACACTCAATTGTAACGCCATGAATGTGTAAATAGGAAAACATTGGAAGGAAGACACTTGCATAACCTTCTTTTTTTAATCGAGTGGAAATGTCATATTCTTCATAGTATAAGAAAATATTCGGATCAAAGCCTCCAACTTTGAAAAACAAATTAGTCGGTAATATCATCATTGAGCCGGAAGTATGAATTACCTCTAAAGGTTCCTTATGCAGATTATACTTTCGTCTGGGGTATTTTTGAGGATTCAATTGCTCTAAGATATTTTTTCCAAAAAGTTCTTTTATTATTCCTGGTCCATGATCAAAAGATGGTTCTTTCTTATGATGGACATTTAGCTGTTGAGGGCTTACACAGCCTACAGAAGAATGTACTTGCAAATAAGAGCAAGCAGGGACAATGCAGTCTTCTATCAATTTCACGTCACTATTAACGAAGCATATGAAATCGCCCTTTGAATGAAAAGCACCTAACATGTTTCCTCCACCGTATCCTCTGTTAAAGTCTGAAACTATCAGCTGAACATTTGTGAATGTTGAAAGTTTTGTTTTTAACCTTTCTAAATTTTCAGAAGAACTGCAATTATCTACAACTATTAGTTGGTATATTGTCGGATCTAAATTTTGAATGATACTACCTAAGCACTCTACAGTAATATCAGGCGTATTATAGTTTAATACAATGATTGAAACTAACATATAGTTTGATTGATTTATGCCACAAATATATGTTTTTTTTTCATATATCAAATTACGACTATCCAATTATTAGTTAGATTAAGTTAATATCTGTTTGCGTTGTATTGATAATATGCTATTTTTACCGCTAGATAGCATGTTATGTACAAATATTGTTAACTTAAAAAGAGTAATGTGATGAAAAAGATCTTAATTTAAACTCTTAAATGTGCATATTCAGAAGATTTACTGTTTCATTATTCTTTCTAAGTTCGGACGTTTAAAAGAAGAAAGGCAACCTCATTTTGGCTGCCTTCTGTCTGACTCAATTACTGGTATCACACCACTGAACAGACTCTTGATCTATATTAACCTTTTAAATAACGTCTCTGATTGGCGGAATTTATTCTGCTTTAGCAAAAATATTGTCTATAGCAGGAACTTTGGCATTCTTTTGTAATTCCCATTCTTTGGTACGTTTGTTCATCTTGTAACTGTATTGGGTAATCATGTTGTCTTCAGCATTGGTTACATATACAAACTTTTCGGAAGGAGCAAATTCTTTTTTATTGGATACCCATAGGGCGTATTCTACAATCGTTTCCGTTCCGGTGCGGCTGATGCTAAGCAATGACTCTTTCATCCATTTTGCAGCTGAAGGATTCCATACGTGCGTTGTTTTTTCTTTTAACTGTTGAGTTTCGTCGTAGGCATATTCAAACTTCTTAACCGGGGATAGAGTTGATGATCCTTTTTCAAGTACATACACTTCACGAGATACTACTTTTCCGTCTTTTAATACATCGTTGTTGATAAAACTTCTTTCACCATCGTTGCTTTTGGCTGCTGACGCCAGTCCGCATACACTTAAAAACAGGGTTACTAATACAATCACTTTAGTGATAAACATTGTTGCTTTCATAATCTTACTTATTAATTGTTTCTTTTATTATTCTCTTTGTCTTTTATGCTTATTAGACGTAACTAGTCTTTTTTTAGTTGCATCAATAAATCTCTTTTTTTTAAGATTAATTGATCGTCAATAAGAATACAAGAGATGTGCCAAATAAGTAAAATATTGAAAATCAGCAGTTTATCGATTTGTAGTACTGTGCGAAAACGAACACTCTGTTCTTTTTCATATTTGCTAAAGCAAGTCGAGCATCAGTGGAATATCGTCTTCATTCACTCCTTGTTTCACTAATTGCACTCTATTTTCGTGAAAGAGTTCTAAGAAAAGTGGCTGATTTGCGCATAACGTTTTGGCTTCTGAGTACATTTCAATGGCTTTATTGATTTTTCCCATGCACCAGAATACGTGACCTGCGTTAAGGAAATCTTGCCACAATGGTGATTTCTCTATTGCTTTCTCGTAATATTTGATGGCTTGCTTATGTTTTCCTTCTACAAAGGAACACCAAGCAATAGCTCGCCATGCTCTTACGCAGTTCGTTTCTATGAAGTCGAGTTTGAAAAAATAGTTCAAGGCTTCTTCGTATCGTTGTAATTCGGCGAGGCAGCTACCGATATGAAAGAGTATGCTGTGATTCTCCGGCTGCACGGCTTCTACTTTCCTATAATATTCGGTTGCTTTGGCATATGCTCTCGTGAGGCGGTAGCAAGTGCCTAAGTGGCGATTGGTCCATACATTGTCGGGTTTTATCATGTCGGCTTTGAGGTAAGCATCAATGGCAAGGTCGTAGTTCTTTTCCTTTTGGCGGCAATAGCCTATCTTCTGAAACAGATCTGCATTTCCACCTACGAGGTCAATAACTTCCATATACACTTCGGCAGCCTCTTTGGGGTGTTCTTTACTAAAATAATAATTGCCCAATTGCATTAAATATTCCGGTTTGAGAAGCGTTTCGCGAAGCACCGGATATTTGTGCAAAGAGACGTATCCATCAAAGATCGGCGGAAACTCCCGTTTGCGAGGGTAAACTTTGAAGAAACGGTATAGGCTGTGAAGATACTGATTGCAAATAATTTCTGGCTGTTGAGAGGCTTTCTTTAGTGATTCACCAGTATGCTTATCGCTGAATTCTTCCATTTGCTGTTCGGAAAGCTGGCTTAACATCATCTCTCGCTGACTCTTAGGAATGTGCATCATCGTGAAGCAAAGGGAATATTTATCGCTGTCGCAGAAGAAGCCTGAGTCAAGCACGAGGTCGATGATGCTATCGTCCTGGTTGTTGTCGTTAAACTCTTTTATAATGGCGGAATGTTGCTTGTCGAACGGGTAGAACCAGTTGCTCAATGTTTTAAAGAACGGGTACGATTTTAGTTGTGAGAATGTACTCATATACACATCCGCACCTTCTATCTGTAGTTCGCTCATCTCGCGCAGTTTGTTTTCCAGATCCGATTGTTTCGGATTTTTCCAATCAGGATTCTGATCGTCATTCTCTTCTTCAGACTCTTCAATGCCGTATCTAAAGCCACGCATATTTGCCTTCTTGAGCATTTCAGGGATGATTTCTTCTCGCATCTTCTTATCTATCTTCTCCGTTTCCTGACAGCGTAGCCATTGGATGTATGCCCGGTTCATCTCTTTGCCGAACGTTTCATTTTCGTTGAGTAATGAAAGGCGTGCTGCTATCTCAGGATAAAAATCCAAGCGATCAGTGTATAGATGTATGATGAACATAATACCCACTAATGCTCGTTGATTAATTTGTGCAATGGGATGGGTATAGGCATCAAAGAGCCACATCATTTTTTTTATGTCAAAACATTCCATTAGACTAAGGGTGACGGCACTGACAAATAGACTGGCATCGTTTGTTGTTATGTGCTTTGAATTTATGAACATAGCGGCTTCGCTTTCGTCTTCTACACTCCAGAAAGTGTTAGTCCATGTTCCTTCAAAAAGTTTTTTTAGTGTTTCTTCGTGTTGTTTACGCACTTGGTTAGCTTCTTCATTAGGCGTCTTTGGAAGAATGTTTGCCACTGCTAAATTGTCGATATATGCTTCCAGAGTTAATCGACAATTTTTCAGGCTTTCGAAAGGAAATGATCTCAAGCCCATCCTAAGGATGTGGTAATAGTCGATCGAGATACTTGTAAGCTTATCTATGTGAGATTGGTCGGCTATTTCCATTGCGCTGGCCAGAAGTTTTAGGTATAGTTTTTTGCGGGCCGGATCTTCAACACCTTGCTGCATATATTGCAACATATAACTATAAGACGTTTGTATCTGCTCCAGTTTTTGATGCATTTCCCAGTCAGCACTATCATGCAGATACTGACTAAGCATTGCCAAAGCTTCTTTGAGTCTTTTGTTATATATAAGGTGAATGATTAGCTGATGCTGTTCATTTGTCTGTAGTTCATTATAATAATTTCCGGCCATTTTTTTCTTTTTTATTTTCTAATCCAAGTCAGGCGTTTCCAGAGTCCTTCGAACGGACCGTGCTTGTGACTCTTCAACCACCAAGAGCAGAAAGCCATTTGAAAGAGCACAAAAACAATGCCAAAGATAAAACTATAGGTAACGCCCATATATCTGCCAAGGAAGAAGCCCCAATGGTAGAAAAGTAGGGAGCCGATGAGCGACTGACCGATGTAATTTGTCATACTCATCTTGCCATAAGTGGTAAAACGCATCAGGAAGCTTCTGTCTTTCACCCGATAGAAGGTTAGCAAGCCTCCGGTAACGAGTATCACCATAAAGCTAAGGTTGCTCAGCGAGCTGATGATGAGTTGCAATGGGGTGAGCAGGGCAGCTCGGGAGATGAAACCGGGTAACAGATTATTCAATCCATAAAGAGGGAAGAAACAGAGCAAGGCGATGCCCAATGATTTGAACCATAGCTGCTCGGTGCTGACGCTGTGTAAGAACAGTCGCTTGCGGCCCACGAGCATTCCGAAGAGGAACAATCCTGCCGTCTGCATGATGCGTCCATGCTCAAAAGCCCATGTAAAGTTGGCCAGTTGTCCCTCCCAGATGTTCATACGTAGTGTTTCGAGAAATGTGCCGCTCTTCTGCACTTCATAAGCTACGCCAAAGTAATAGTTGCCCAAACTTGGTCCGGCAGTATAGTTGGGATCGATGAGGGCATAAATCACTTTCCCCCAGTCGAGGGGTTGAAGTATTAAGAGGGTGCCAATGATCGCTACCGTACGGTCGCTTAACTTGCAACAGATGGGTAGAACGATACCTATCACAGCATACATGGTCAGTATTTCACCAGTAAAGAAGGAGGCGTTGAACTGTCCGATGATAAAGAGTAAAGTCAGTCGCCATAGAAACCGCAGACGGAAATCTTTTCCACGTCGTAGTTGGTTATCGTTCTGAATAAAGAAACTAAAACCGAACAGAAGAGCGAAGACTGCATAGGCTTTGCCACCGAAGGTGAAGAAGAGTCCGTCCCAAATAATACGGTCGGTAAACTTCATCCATTCAAAGGGGACGTTTTCGGGAAAATAGTAGAAGTTGAAGTGTTCGATGCTGTGTAAAATGATGATTCCCATTACGGCTAATCCTCTCAATACGTCGGCTACGTCGACGCGGGCGTTTGTCTCGGCAATTTTTTGTTCCATGGCTTTAAGGGGCTTTTTAAGGTATTAATCATATTGGCAAATGTACAATATTATTTTATAAGTACCTTCCTTTGTTGTGATAAAACAGTAGATGTAATGTCTTTTTTTAGGGATCATGAGGTTATTCTTGTCAAGAGACGATTTATTGATTATTAACGAATGAGGCGGGAGCCAAAAGGTAAAGGCATTATTGAACAGGCAAATAGGCGTTTTTGGGAAACATAAAGGTGCTTGGATGCTAACAAATAAGCAGATTGCTGAAGTGCAACCGTCTTTTGGGCGAAGTGCAACCGTGCAAATTGGCAAGAGAACCGTGCAGATGCTTCAACTGAGCCGTGCAGATGGGTAAAGAGAACCGTCCAGTTGATCGATAAAGCACTGGGTTGAGGCAAATCGAACTGCTTGGACGCAAAAAAAGGGAGAAGTCGTAACTTCTCCCTTTTACCGTAATTTAAATTCAAACTATTTTATGATTACGCTAACAAAGGTAATACATTTCACATCCAAAGTCAAGCATTTCGGATGAAAAAAAGAGATTATATTCTACGAAAGGATTAGAACCTCACTTGTACCTGTGCCTGAATCAAATTGCTGTTGTCTTGCTGTTTCTTGTTGCAGAAAGTGTATTGGGCTTGCAGTCGGCAACGAGGGTAAAACCAATATTGCACTCCTGTCACGTAGTCCGTTTGCTTGTCTGCTATCTGCTTGTCTCTGTTGAGGTAATCATAAGAAGCAATTAAGTCGATCTTAGGCAGCACATGAAAATTGGCTGTGGCGTAAAATCCGTTACTTTTCACTTCACCATCTTTTCCGCCCATATATTCGGTGCGCAAGTTCAGGGGCTTCGTCTTTATTACGGCTCCCAGAGCCCAGCGATTGCGAGTATAACTGTCGCCCACATTTATATCAGGATTAATCGAGGAAGTTGCCACTGCACAACCTTTACCCTTAACGAATGAGCCACCTACAGAGAGCCATTTCAAAGGGTTTACCATCATGCTACCCACAATATCCTTTTGGTTATTCTGATCTTTAATGTTGATGCCTTGCCCGTTCATTACGCCAAGATTGTAGCTAATAAGCTTCTGAAACAGATCACCGTAAATCATTACTCCCGCATCACGGCCACCGGTGCTACCGTATAGTTTATCACTATTGTCCATCCCGGCCAGATAGTTGGTTGCCAACGAACCACAGTTGATCAATTCAACATCGGAGAGAGACATCTGATTTTCGATGCCGTATGCCGTTTTAAACTGTCCAAGGCGAGCAGTAAGTCCCGGCAAGAACTGATAGTCGGTGTACATTTCAAGTAAGTTCCCACCTCCATTGAAATTGTACATGAAGTAGCACGACCACTCTTTGGTGATCTGTCCGTGTGCCATGAAGATAATCCGCTTAATTTCGAAGGTGTTATCCACCTCTTTTGAGTCGTCATACGTATATCCCGCATGTGCGTATCCCGACAGTGTAATGCGTTCTTTCAGCGTGTTTATCACTTTTTGGACTTCTTCTTGAGCTTTGATGCTGCTTAAAGTGATAACAGCCAGAACGGTAAGTAAAATACGTTTCATATAATTTGATTAATTGATGTTTTGTGTTTGTAGGATATGATTTTTTATTATTCGGTCTCTGTTGTTACATCAGGTTGTGTATAGATGGAATCTACGAGATTCTTTATACTATACGTGTTCGGCAATAGATTCTTCGCCTTTAGCCAGGCAATGGTGCCTTCCAGATCTTTGGCGGAAGGCAGAGAGGCATATTGATATTGTGGCAAGGCAATGATGCCTGCCAATGCTTCCGGCACTCCAACATCTTCTATCAGTATCTGTTTCCATTCTTTCAGTGGGTGCGTACGGATGTAATCAACAGCTAAATTATATCCTTTGACCAATCGTTTAATCTCTTCCGATTTATTCTTCAATGCCTTTTCAGAGAAGACCGTTCCGGTAATCGACAGGCCTAGTTCCTGCGTACTGATGAGTGATTTATGTCCGTTGTTCATTGCGATGGTGGCAAAAGGATCAGAAAAGACGGATGCATCAACTTGTCCGTATTGCAGCATCTCCAGTCGGAGGGGAATGTTGTTTATTTCCGGTTTATTCACTTCTGCGAGAGTAATGCCGGCCTTGTTGAGAATGAAGTCCGTAACATAGTCTATCACGCTGTTGTGCGATACGGCAATGTTTTTCCCTTTTAGTTGAGAGAGTGATTTGATACCGCTTTCTTTTCCGGCTATGAAGCAGAAATAGCCATCGTTCTTCATCACGATTTTCAAAGGGATGTGGTGTGATTGCAGAATGGCGGCATTGGTGTAGTCAATAATCGTTCCGTCTATGTCACCTGATTGAAAGGCGGCATCGCGGTCGGTGGTCGAGAAGAACTTCACGATGTTTAGTTTCAATCCCAGAGAATCATAAATGCCTTCTTTCTCTGCGATGATAAACGGAACATAATCCATAGAGGACATAGCCCCTAGATTGATGGGTTGCAGCTCAATTGAAATAGCCTTCTCTTTTTTGCTTCCGGTGCATCCCGAGAGTATTAAAAGGATTGAAGAACATACAAGTAGAATTTTCTTCATGATGGTGCTTTGAGAGTATAAGATTAAAAAAATAGGCAACCTTCCCGTGGGAAAGCTGCCTATAAGTATGTGCTTTGCGAGAATTATCCTTTGATTGCGGCGATACCCGGAAGAACTTTTCCTTCGATTGCCTCAAGCAATGCTCCACCACCTGTAGAAACGTAAGATACGCCGTCAGCTAAACCGAACTTGTTAACACAAGCTACAGAGTCACCACCACCTACTAGTGAGAAAGCGCCATTCTTAGTCGCTTCAACGATTGCTTCGCCTACCGACTTAGAACCGTGAGAGAAGTTTTCAAATTCGAATACTCCCGTAGGACCATTCCAAAGAATAGTCTTTGATTCTTTGATTACTTTCGCATAAATTTCTTCAGTTTTAGGACCAATATCAAGACCAGACCATCCGTCAGGTATTACATCATCGTCAACAAACTGAGTGTTGGCATCATTTGAGAAGCTATCAGCTATCTTAGCATCCACAGCAATGATTAGATTAACATTATTCTTCTTTGCTTTCTCTATCAATTCTAAAGCTAACGGCATTTTATCGTCTTCGCAAATAGAAGAACCGATCTTTCCGCCCAACGCTTTAGTAAAAGTAAAGGTCATACCGCCCGTGATAATCAGGTTATCAACCTTTGAAAGCAAGTTCTCAATGATTTCTATTTTAGAAGAAACCTTTGAACCACCCATGATAGCAGTAAACGGACGCTTAATGTCGTTCAATATCTTATCAACGGCAGTTACCTCTTTATTCATCAGGTAACCGAACATCTTGCTGTCAGTATCGAAATAGTCAGCAATCAGTGCGGTAGAAGCATGTGCGCGGTGAGCAGTACCGAAAGCATCGTTCACGTAGCAATCAGCATACGAAGCCAATTTCTTGGTGAATTCCTTTTGGCTTGCCTTTACTGCTTTTTTAGCAGCCGCTTTTTCTTCATCTGTAGCATCTTCTGCCAATCCTCTTGGTTTACCTTCTTCTTCAGCATAGAAGCGAAGATTTTCAAGTAATAAGGCTTCGCCCGGTTTCAGAGCAGCAGATTTAGCAACAGCTTCTTCGCCTATGCAGTCGTTAGCAAACTGCACTTCAACGCCTAGTACTTTAGATACATGAGCTACAATGTGCTTCAAAGAGAACTTATCAGTAGGTCCTTTAGGACGGCCCAAGTGAGAACCAATGATAAGGCTACCACCATCAGAAAGAATCTTCTTTAAAGTAGGGAGAGCAGCGCGGATACGATTGTCATCTGTAACGTTGAAGTTTTCGTCCAAAGGTACATTGAAGTCCACTCTGACGAATGCCTTTTTGCCGGCAAAATTGAATTGGTCAATTGTTTGCATAATACTCTATTTTATTTAAAAGTGTTAGTACTTTTTTCGATGAGCGCAAAGTTAGTACATATTTCTCTTTTTTGCTATGAATTTATTATTTATTCTTGTCTTTTTCGGCCTCTTTACTTAGTTTATGCATGTCGGAATAATAAGAACACATTGGCTTGAGGCCACACTCTTCGCACTTTGGAGTGCGGGCTTGGCAGATGTATCTTCCGTGCAGTATGAGCCAGTGATGAGCAATGGGCACGAGCTTCTTGGGAATGTATTTCATTAGTTCTTTTTCCGTAGCGAGAGGTGTCTTTGAATTGGTCGTCAGTCCGATGCGGTTGGAGACTCTAAACACATGTGTGTCCACTGCCATAGCGGCTTTGTTGAACACGACAGATTGAATGACATTGGCTGTCTTTCGCCCCACACCGGGGAGTTTGATGAGTTGTTCCAATTCGGCTGGCACTTGGCTACCGAAGTCACTTGTCAGCATGCGTGCCATGCCGACCAGATGTTTGGCTTTATTATTCGGATAAGAGACACTGCGGATGTATTCAAACACTACTTCGGGAGTGCTGGCAGCCAGTGCTTCGGGGGTAGGGAAGTCACTAAATAACTTTGGGGTAATCATGTTCACCCGCTTGTCTGTGCATTGAGCGGAAAGGATGACGGCTATCAGAAGCTCGAACGGATCGTTGTAGTGCAGTTCTGTTTCGGCCACGGGTACATTTTCCTGAAACCAAGCAATCACTCTTTCATATCTTTCTTTCTTTCTCATCCTGTTTTTATTTTGTTTTCTTTCTCAGAACAAGCATTTATCTCAGTTTGTTTCGCTCAAAGTGTGGTGCCACCTTTAACCGAAAGTAAAAGGTAGAAACTACGGTGAGGCAAGCACCGAAAAGGTAGGCTACGTCAAAAGAGGTGATTTGTGCGATGTATCCTCCAGACATCAACCCAATGCCGATGCCTACATCCCATGATGTAAGATAGGTGGACGTGGCTGTTCCGCGTTTACTGTTGGGAGCCAGATTGACGAACAAAGAGTTAAATGCCGGAAACATGGTACCGAAACCAATGCCGAGAAACAGAGCTATGCCAAAAAACAAGTAGGTGGCAAATGTGGTATTCCACTTGATTAACATTCCACAAGCACTTAGCGCAAAGAAACAGAAACATACCAGGTAGAGCCCCAGTGCGATGACTTGCGTGATGCGCCCTTTATCTACCTGCCTCCCCGAAAACATGCGTGATACGGCCATACCTACTGCCATAAAAGTAAAGAAGAGGCCTGAACTGATTGTGATACCTATCTCTTTGGCATACATAGCCACGTAGGTACTAGTCATGCCATAAGGGATGGAAAGCAATAACAAAGAAACTCCTGCAGGAATACCTTTCAGTAAGACAAATCGGTCGAACGAGATCGGCTCACTCTGTACAGGTTGCTTTGCCGGTGTTTTAACCAGACAAGCCATGATGAATCCGAGAGAGCCTGAAGCTAATGAGAACGTGAAGATGGCTTGGAAGGAATACGTGTCGTGCATGAAAAGTCCCACCATAGGGCCGATGCTCATGGCCATGTTATTCATCAGTCCGTAGTATCCCACCGCTTCTCCACGACGTGAAGAGGGTGTGATGTCTATCACGATGGTGTTGCCCGCTACTGTTACCATGCCAAAAGCCAATCCATGTACTACCCGCAACATGACGAATAGCATCAGTACTCCTGCCAGCAGGTAACCGGCAAAGATGGTTGTGAAAATGAAATAAGCAATCAGGTAAAGTGGTTTGCGCGCAAGTGTGTCGAGTAAATAACCGGAGAATGGGCGGATGCAAAGTGCGGCAATGGTGTAACAGGATAAGATGATGCCAACAGCTGCATTACTAGCTTGAAATACTTCTGTCAAGTAGAATGGAAGTACAGGAAGTATCAGATAAAAGGCAAAGAACAAAAGAAAGTTTGCCGCCAGGATGCGACAATAATCCGGGGTTACCAGTTTGTCTTTTGCCATCGTTTCGTATTTTTAGTTTCTATTCGTAGGAACACATCTTTTGTGTTACCTCTTATTTTATTTCACTTAGAGATGCCGAACATGACTTCAGTATCTCTAAGTGAACTTTCTTCATGCAAAAGGACTTTAATTTGCCGCTTCAAACTCTTTCAGGAAGCGTGTGTCGTTTTCAGAGAACATGCGGAGGTCTTTTACCTGATATTTCAAGTTGGTGATACGCTCTATACCCATTCCCAAAGCATATCCGCTGTATATCTTACTATCTATACCGTTTGATTCGAGCACGTTCGGATCTACCATACCGCAACCCAGAATCTCTACCCAACCGGTGTGCTTGCAGAAAGGGCAACCTTTACCGCCACAGATGTTGCAGCTGATGTCCATTTCGGCGCTAGGCTCTGTAAAGGGGAAGTACGACGGGCGCAGACGGATCTTTGTGTCGGCGCCAAACATCTCTTTGGCAAAAAGCAATAATACCTGCTTTAGATCAGTGAATGAAACATTCTTATCCACATACAACGCCTCTACCTGATGGAAGAAGCAGTGTGCACGATAACTGATCGCCTCGTTGCGATACACACGTCCCGGACAAATGATGCGGATAGGAGGTTGTGACACCTCCATCACACGAGTTTGTACGGATGATGTATGTGTGCGTAGCAGGATGTCGGGATGAGATTCGATGAAGAATGTATCTTGCATATCGCGTGCCGGATGATCTTCGGCAAAGTTAAGTGCAGAGAACACATGCCAGTCATCTTCAATTTCAGGGCCTTCGGCTATGCTGAATCCTAAGCGACCAAAGATATCGATAATTTCATTTCTTACGATAGATAGCGGATGGCGGGTACCAAGTTTTACCGGATAAGCCGAGCGAGTGAGGTCCATCTCCGAACAACCGTTGTCTTGCGACTCAAACTGTTCCTTCAATGCTGTGATTCTGTCTTGAGCCTTTGTTTTCAACTCGTTAAGTCTCATGCCCACCTCTTTTTTCTGTTCGGCGGCTACATTGCGAAAGTCGGCCATTAAGTCGTTGATGGCACCTTTCTTACTTAGGTACTTAATGCGGAGAGCTTCCAATTCTTCGGCGTTGGCAGCTTTCAGAGTTTCAACCTCTTCGAGAAGCTGTTTAATCTTAGCTATCATATGTTTGATTTATTAATACTCTAATCTTTATTTGTAAAAGAGATGCAAATATACAGGTTTATCTTTTAATTACCTCGAAGAGAAAGTAAAAACAACGCTAAAAATAAGATTCTGAAGTGTAATCCTTCATTCACTGTTATGCTTGAGTAGTTATAGCTTATTTAAATGAGCTACCGTTACAAAAGGGTCTTTCTTGTTGGAAATACCCTTTTGTAATGGTAGCTTTTAATGGAGATAAAGTCAATTGAGGACTTTCAATATCTCTCCTTTTACAGTCTCAACTCCCGGGAATCCGGTAGATTTCCAAGTAATTTTTCCTTCTCTGTCGAGTAAGAAGTAAGAAGGAACGCCGCCTATTTTAAACTCCTTGGAAAGATAATTCCATTGATCATCAGTCAACCTTACATGTTCTCCATGAATATCGGGTATCATGTTTTCCCAAGTCATCTTTGGTGAGTTTTCTCCTGCAATAAACAGGTATACAATATCTTTTCCGGCCAATTGCTCTTTCATTGGCTTCATCTCTTGCATGGCCATTTTACAAGGTCCGCACCAAGTTGCCCAGAAATCAACGAGAACAGCTTTTCCTTTGTATTTAGCGGTTAATGAGTAAAACAGATCTTCGTTATTTACCTCTCCTGCTTCATTCACGGTATATCCGGTTTTCTTTTTGTTTGCCTCTACAAAAGCGATAAGATCATTGTTTTTCTTTTCTATTATCTCTTGCCATGCCGGAAGATTGTACGACCTCAATTTGTTCAATTCTTCTTCACTCAGTGGAGTAAAATCTTTTAGTTTAATACCCGCTTGCTGAAAAGCGATTAAGTTGATAAGTATTCCTTCGTTGGTCCCTAGAGCTTCTTCTATTGTAGAATTGCTGGTTTTAGTAGCATAATAAATGTTTCTTGCGACATAAGATAATTCAATGCCATATAATATTTCGGGGGAATTAATTAGAGGAAAGCGGCGGATGCATTCCCAATACTCTTTGGGCAGAATTGTTCTGTGAGTTTTGAAATATTCATTACTGTCCTCTCTACTTAAATTATTAATGCTTATGTAGGCACGCGCAATATCAGTTTGCGAGGTGTAGAGAGCCTCAACAGCTGACAAAGTTGTCTCTATGCGGAGTATTGTTTTGCAGGCATCGCTTATGTTTGTTGTATCTATCAATTGCATGATGGAATCGTATTTAGCCATGTAGTAGCTATTGCATTGCTCCAAGGTCATGTTTGCAATTTCTTTATATGTCTTTTTGTAGTCTCCTTTCAGATCGGTTTTGATAGAACACTTATTTAGCTCAGTATTTAACCCCGCCAGATAGCCACTGAAATAAATTTTCTCTCCTTGCGAAGGATACTCTTTCATATACCGCCCTCTTTCTCTGGATATTTCACGCAGGTTAATGACTGTTGATAGATTTTCTCCAGGTGCAAGAATGATTTTGAACGAGTTACGCCCTACATTTAGTTGAAAGGTAGTAGGTTTAAAGATTTCTGCATCAAAGCTAAAGCTGCCATCGTCATTGACCGGTACTTTGTCCGCACTGCTTTCATCGGTAAATAGGTCCTTGGAATAGAGTGTGATTCCTTTCATCATACCTTGCGGCATTTCAAGCAAACGTCCCTTGAATGATGCTTTACCTATTTTAATATCAGGAGTTGGCAATTTTTTGTCAGGAGAAGCGATCTTGGTACCTGCGGGTAGTACAAGTTTTGGCAGGTTAGTTCCTTTGAGTTGTATGCCCCATATTTTAAAACATCCATCACAATCACTTTCAATAAAGTCTACCGATGCCACCGAAGAGGGCAGACTAGGAAAGGTCAGTTTGAAGGATATCTTTCCGTCAGCAAGCGTATAGAACTTTTCTCCAAGTTTTATACCATCCGCTGATAGAATGGGATATTTCTTTCCGTCAGCCATTAGATAAGAATCCGGGCTAATTTGTAGCCAGTCAGTGGGCCTGGAAAAGGCTTCAAAAGAGATAATCGTTGCAGTGTCTGCAAGTTCAATCTTATTGATTTCGAGCGCATTCGTGTTTCGTACTAAAAAGGGTGGCTTTGTCACCGTACGTTCCTTTGCTTGCATGCACACAACAGACAAAAGCAATAGAATCGATAAAATAAGTTTGTTCATAAGATTAAAATTAAATGTTTGGCCAAATTTATTACATAAATAGTAAGTTCAAACATCTTTTGTATTAAACTTTGTTTAATTTTTGCAGAGTTTGTTGTTGCATAACTTCTTGTGTTAACTTTATCGGTTTCTTATCAGTGTTCTGTGAAGGAAGCGAAGAATGTCTGTGATAGTAGGATGAAGGTTTGCATTCTTCGTATTTATCACTAATTTTGTCTTAAATTTCATTTTTCATGAATAAGAGAATACTTCAACTTGCCATTCCTTCCATCATTTCTAATATTACTGTTCCTTTGCTTGGCCTCATTGACGTTGCTATTGTGGGACATCTTGGTTCGCCTGCTTACATAGGAGCTGTTGCAGTGGGAGGTATGCTCTTCAATATACTATACTGGAGCTTTGCTTTCTTACGGATGGGCACTAGCGGCATGACCTCACAAGCTTATGGTAAGCGTCATTTGGATGAGGCTGTTCGTTTGCTGATACGTTCGCTTTCCACTGGTTTTGTGATCGGTTTGCTTTTTGTGTTTTTGCAGATACCATTGCAGATGCTGGCCTTTCATTTGATAGATGCCAGTCTGCAAGTGGAAGCTTTTGCTCTCGTTTATTTCCGTATCTGTATTTGGGGAGCTCCCGCAATGTTGGCACTTTACGGATTTATGGGATGGTTCATTGGCATGCAAAACTCCCGGTTTCCTATGTATATTTCCATTGCACAAAATGTGGTAAACATCCTCTGCAGTCTTTTCCTCGTTTTTGTACTTCATTTAGATGTAGAAGGAGTGGCATTTGGTACTTTAATCGCTCAATATAGCGGTTTGCTTATGGCTGTTTTGTTGTGGATGAAGTATTATAGTCGTTTAGGATTAATGAACCACTTCAAAGCTAGTTTGCAGATAGTAGAGATGCGTCGTTTCTTTTCTGTGAATAGTGATATTTTTCTTCGCACACTTTGCATGGTAGTCGTTACTGTTTTTTTCACTTCTTCCGGAGCTCAACAAGGCGACGTGATACTTGCTGTCAATGCACTGCTGATGCAACTATTTACGCTGTTTTCGTATATTATGGATGGTTTTGCATACGCTGGTGAAGCCCTTACCGGACGTTATGTGGGGGCTACAGATAGGCGTTCTTTGCACCGTTTAGTCAGGCTCTTGTTTTTGTGGGGTGGCATTTTATCGTTACTATTCACCTTTCTTTATGCAGTAGGCGGTAGTGCCTTTCTGGGCCTGCTTACCAATGATGCGGATGTGATAAATGCTTCCGAAGCCTATTTTTATTGGGTGCTTGCCATTCCATTGGCCGGGTTTGCGGCATTCTTGTGGGATGGCATTTTTATTGGTGCTACTGCTACACGATATATGCTTTTGTCTATGTTAGTAGCCTCTGCCAGCTTCTTTGTTATCTACTATTCCTTCCATCAACAATGGGGTAATCATGCTTTGTGGGCAGCTTTTATTGCTTATCTATCTTTGCGAGGACTTATGCAGACGTGTTGGAGTCGTCGTGCCTTGAGAACTCACTCTATTTAGATATTATCGCTCCTCCCTCAATTTAAGCATTTGTTTTTTTTGGAGAAAAGATTAGCCGCTGTTTTTGTTGGTTTTCTTTTTATATCGTTACTTTTGTGTATTACATTCTACATTACTATATAAATATGGATATTCTTGTTATTGAGGATGATAGCCGAATGGCCGAACTTATCAGTTTGGGATTAAAAGAAAACGGATATGCTGTGACGGTGGCTTACGACGGAGTAGAAGGATTTACGCAGTTCGCTCTCTGTCGTCCCGACTTGGTCATTACCGATATTTTGCTGCCCGGTATCAATGGGCTTGATTTGTGTAAAAGATTAAAAGAGAAAGATGAAAGTATACCTGTCATTATGCTCACGGCTCTGGGTACTACTAATGAGAAGGTAGAGGGCTTTGATGCAGGAGCAGATGACTATATGGTGAAACCTTTCGAGATGCGCGAACTACTGGCTCGCATACGGGTGTTGCTCAAAAGAAACCCTATTATTCGTAGCAATGATGTGCTCAAAGTAGCCGATCTGGAACTGAATTTGAAAACAAAAGTGGTGAAAAGAGCTAACCGTGAAATCAACCTCACGCCTAAAGAGTTCAATTTACTGGCCTTTATGATGACCAATAGCGGAAGAGTGCTCTCTAAGAGTGAAATAGCCGAAAAAGTATGGGACACGCGTTTCGATACCGGCACTAACTTTATTGAAGTGTACATTAGTTATTTGCGTCACAAAATAGATAAAGACTTTCCTCAGAAGCTAATCTTTACTAAATCGGGAATGGGGTTTATTCTCAAAGAAGATCATGAAAATACAGACTAAGCTTTCGCTCATTTACTCTTGCATCTTCGGTATTATTCTGCTGATTTTTGTTGTTGCAGTTTACCTATATTATAGTCGTAAGAGTGAAGACGATTATTTTGAAAGACTTCACATACGGGCTGCGCTTAAGGTGGATCTCATTGATGGCGAAACGATCTCTCCGGATATATTACGTCTTATCTATGAAAGTACGCCCGGGGAATATGAACCGCTGGTTACGATCTATACCAAGCAGGGCAAGTTGATTTATCGTGATAAACAAGATGTGTCAGAAAGCAGCAAGCATCGGTTACTGATAGAGTCGGTAAAGCAGAAAGGCGTTTGCAAGACGTGGGACGAAGATGATAGGCAGACTTATGGTTTTCTGATAGAGGGGTTAAAAGGAGAGTACGTGGCTTTTGCTACAGGTTATGATGTGCATGGTTTTACTCGCTTGACTAACCTACGCTGGATACTTCTGACAGCCTATCTCATTGCGATAATCTTCATTATACTTGCTGTTCGCCTTTTCGCCCGTCAGGCTTTCAGCCCCGTTAGCCGCATGATAAATGAAGTGAAAAGAAACAATCCATCCAACCTTGGTTTACGTCTCGATGAAGGTAACCGCAAAGACGAACTGGCCTCATTGGCTATCACGTTTAATAAGATGTTGGCGCAGCTCGAAGAAGCTTTCACCGAACAAAAGCGGTTGGTATACAACATGTCGCATGAATTGCGTACCCCGCTTGCTGCGATCATCACCGAACTGGAGTTGTCTGAACAGCGTCAATGCGATGAAGAAGAATACCGGAGGGTGATAGGGCAAACACTGAAAGATGCTAATCGATTGGCTAAACTATCAAATAGTCTCCTCGACTTAGCAAAAGCCAGCTATGACGTTTCGGGCATTGCGATGCACCCTGTTCGTATTGACGAGCTGATGCTGGAGGTTTACAGTAAAGTACAGCGAGCCGATTCTCAATGCTCCGTCCACCTGTTGTTCGATAAAGAACCCGACGACGAAAGTCTCATTACGATAGAGGGCAACAGTTACCTGCTCGAAGTGGCATTTACTAATCTCGTAGATAATGCTTGCAAATATTCTGTCGACAAAACATGCGAGATTCGTCTGTCTTATAAAGAAAACTCTTGTTTAGTAAGTGTCGTAAATAACGGAAAGGATATTCCACTAGAGGAGCAACAAGCTATCTTCAATCCTTTCTATAGAGGTAGTAATAAATCTGTGGCTGATGGTAATGGTATCGGACTCTATCTGACACAGAAAATTGTAGATCTGCACCAGGGAAGCATCTGTTTGCATTCCTCTCATGGCATTACATCATTTATCGTCGAGCTACCGCTGACTCATTAATCTCCGCATACCTTGTGTCGTTTTTCTCTATTCTGAATGTACCCTTCGTAAATATGAGCAGGTTTGTGAAGCTTGTGCTAATTCATCCGTTTCTAATGAAATTCTAATATTTTTATAAGTGTTTTCTAATTACAAGGTTCTTCAAGGTGAAGCTATCTTTGTGATGTCGAAAGACAAAGGACTAATTGAACGTTTAACAAAAAAGAAAATTATTATTATGAAAAAGATTATCTTCGCAGCTGCTATTGTAGCTATGATGTGTGCTGGAAATGTAGTTTATGCACAAACTCCTTCTAAAAAAGCTGATGTTAAGAAAGAACAAACGGTAACCAAGAAAGTAACTGCTAAGACTCAGCAGTCAAAGAAATCAGAGAAAGTAGCAGCAACTACTACTGCCACTACTGCTACTGTAGCAAAGAAAACGGCTAAGGCTAAATAACTAGCAACGAAAATTAAAGAGATATTTTTTCATTTGGTTTTAAAATAAAAAGAGGTAACGCCCTATGGGGAAGGTTGCCTCTTTTATTTTAAATTTGTAGCGATTTACTTCTTATTTACAAGCTACTGGTTGTATCGATTTTAAAGGAACATATTCCTTGGTTACAACAGAGGGGTCGAGATCCAGAATCTGAGTATCGGAAGTAGAACACTTCTTGATCACATAATAAAGTAGTAAGAGCGTTTTCTTTATAGGAGGTAGGTCCAGATTACGAGCGATTCGCTCCACAACTACAAACCTGAAATCTCCTTCAATATTCCTTTCTCTTAAAGATGGGTAGCGACTTAATAGATCTACTTCGCCTTTTTCTTCCATCTCCTTGCAAATATGGTGAACAAACTTATCCATGTGTGCTCCCTGCTTAAACCCTGAATGGATATCAAGTCTGAACATCTTCCCCGGAACAAAGGTTTTTACTGCATATTTAAACTGATAAGGTTCGTCACTGCGGTGCAGATACACAAACCAATAAGTGTCTGCCCGTTTGGGTTGTTTGTTTACCAATGAATAGGAAATTTTACTTTCCATATCAGTAGGATACTTGGCACGGGTTACGTATACCAGATGAGTGGCAAACTTAGGTATAGTTTCATCTACGCTGATTTTCTGCAGGCACTCAATGGTGGGGGCTATTGGTTCGTATGTGGAGCAATGATTCTTGATGCGTCGCCCATTGTACCACACAAACATGATTCCAAAGATGCAGCCGGCTATCAGTATAGTGGCCCAACCTCCATGAGTAAACTTAAAAAGGTTAGCAATAAAGAAACTGCCTTCTACCGTGATAAAAAACATCGTTAGAGGAATGCTCATCCACAGTGGAACATCTTTGTATTGAAAATAAATGAATAGCAACAAAGTAGTCATCAGCATGGTGATGGTGATGGAAAGTCCGTAAGCTGCTTCCATATTTGAGGATGAACCAAATGCCAAAACTATCAGAGTACATAATATCATTAAGGCATAGTTTACCTGAGGGATAAACATTTGTCCTTTAATATTGGTAGGATACTTAATCTTGATATTTGGCCATAAGTCTAATGATATGGCTTCGCTGATAATTGTGAAGGAACCACTAATTAACGCCTGACTGGCAATGATCGCAGCCAATGTTGCCATGGCAACACCTATGAATGAGAACCAGCTTGGCATGATAGTAAAGAATGGATTGACGTCTGTTACTACTTGAGACTGATGAGTCAGTATCCATGCGCCTTGTCCAAGGTAGTTTAGAATCAGAGTCGATTTTACATATACCCATGACACACGGATATTGTGTAGCCCACAGTGACCTAAATCGGAGTAAAGTGCTTCCGCCCCCGTTGTACAAAGAAAAACAGCTCCTAATATAAGAAATGCATCGGGCACGTCCACCAACACTTTGATAGCATACATCGGATTAAACGCTTTAATTACCATCGGGTAATGGAAAAAGGCGAATAAACCTAAAATGCCAATCATGGTGAACCAGAGGAACATGATTCTTCCAAATGGTTTTCCCAGCCTTGCAGTACCTAAAGGCTGGATCAGAAAGATAGCTAATATAATGGCTATTGCGATAGGAATTACGGGAATGGAAGGAGCCAAAATGTTTAATCCTTCTATGGCTGAAACCACAGTAATGGCAGGAGTAATGATGCCGTCGGCTAATAATGTGGAGGCTCCGATGATAGCAATAACGTAGGCCCAGCGATATTTTTTTCGAATTAAAGCAAACAAAGACAGAATGCCTCCTTCACCCCGGTTATCAGCACGAAGAGTTACAATAACATACTTGATGGTTGTTTGCAATGTCAACGTCCAGATGATACATGAAATAGCTCCAATAATGTAATCCGGATTTGTTCGTAAACCCACCGGGAGTCCATTTACAATGGCTTTCATCACATACAAAGGAGATGTTCCTATATCTCCGTAAACTATCCCGATAGCCATAAATATACCCATCATTCCAAAGGGCACTTTGTGTTGTTGCTTCATCCTTCTTTTTATACCTATTTAATAAAAACCGCGCAAAAGTACATAAAATATTGTTAGTTTATATAAAAGAGACTAACTATTACTTCAGGAAACCGCAAATCCGATTAAACGTCAGGTTGAATTGTTCGTTTACACTGTCGGCTATAGATGACAGGGCAGGGAATGGGTCTTCGTGCTTGTAGGTGTAGAGAAAGTCCAAGATGTCCACTTCAATTGGAATGTCTCGTTTCACACCTTGTAGTGTGTTGACCACCTCGTAGGCAGGAACCACTGTATCTTTGGCTAGAGTCACAGCCAGTATCCTGTCGCTCATCGAACGGAAAATGTTTTCCCGTTTTTCTGTTAGAGATTTGTAGTTCAACATGCTTCGGAAGTTCACTCCTTCCGGATGCGCATCTCCCAAATAGTGGCGTAGTAGCTCGTCTCTCCGCATGTGACTTTCTAAATGCTCCACCACATAAGAGTACAGACTCACGTTTGCCTCGCTATCGAGTATAAATTTAGATACGGGAGATAACCGGTTGAACACAGCTCCACCGCAGAACATACAGAGTTTGGATTTCGAGAAATAACCATTTTTATTTGTCATCACCAGTATTTCTGCCAGGAAACTACCAATGGAATAGGAGAAGAAGTCGATGCTGGCATCCTTATCTATAGCAGGGTGTAGATTTGCTTTGATATTTTCAACCAAGTCGATTACATCATAATACGTTTGTAGTCCCGACCATATAAATCGTTGAGGCTTGTTGTGTAGGCGTGTACTGATAGCCACGTTTGATAAAGTTGAGCAAAGCACATCAGGATGTCTTTCTTTGCGTTGCTGACTTATATGAAACATCTGGCGGCTCTCACTCCAACTGAGTGGAGCTCTGTTCATGTGGAAAGCAATAGGGAAGAGAACAACCGCTTTTCCTGTCTCGTCTACCAGCTTTTTTGCCCAGGTGAGATATTTTGCCCAGTACTTCTCGTTAAAACCGTGAAACAACAGAATGATATCTTTTACCTTCTTTTCTCCTGTCGGTCGAAAGATGTGATAGCGGAATTTTATGTTTTCCATAATTTCCGCGTCGCTCTTATTAAGCATCTCTTGAATAATGTCCGGCTCGTAATCAGGATCGGTAGCCGTACAATATTCGTATGGATCTTGATTTCCCGCACCTCCGGGTAATAGGAATCTGTAGGCCGATTCAAAATTGAAGTTCTGCACCACTACTTTGTCATCAATTACAATTTCTTTGTCCTCATAATTAACGACCTGTTTCAGATAATTGTGTAAATCGATATATTTCATGATTTTTGTTTTCAAAATATATCTGCAAATATAAGGTTAACTTAGTTAATAAAAGGATATATCGATTATTTTTGTAGATGAAAAGAACTCTGTAATTTATTTAGGTTTCTTATCTTTGCGACTTTAATACATCAAAGTCCGATAGCAAAATGAATCAAACCAGTTTGTTTGAATTATGCATTGTTGTTCCTGTATATAATGAAGAGGACAATATGCCAAGGCTCGAAGCAGAGCTTTCTACTTTTCTAAAAAATGTGTCTATAAGCGCATGCGTTTTATTTGTCGACGACTGTTCCTCCGATAAAGGTTTGGCCTTGATAAAAGATATATGTTCAAGAAATGAAAGTTTCACTTATCTCTCTTTTTCTAAAAACCAGGGGCTAAGTGCTGCTTTAAAGGCGGGTATTGATGTTGCCCAATCTGTTTATGTGGGCTATATTGATGCCGACTTGCAAACTTCCCCCGAAGATTTCGAACTTCTTATTCCTTATCTGAGCGATTATGAAATGGTGATGGGTATACGTATGGGGCGTAAAGACAGCTTTGTGAAGAATCTCTCGTCGAAGATAGCCAATGGCTTTCGCCGCATGATGACGGGAGATGGCATTACAGATACAGGTTGTCCGTTGAAGATCATTCGTTCCGACTATGCCAAACGCATTCCGCTTTTCAATGGCATGCACCGCTTTTTGCCTGCATTGATCCAGTTGCAAAACGGTCGAGTAAAAGAAATTCCTGTTCGTCACTTTGAACGCATAGCCGGGAAGTCGAAATATCATCTTTTGAATCGGCTTGTAGGTCCGTTTAAAGATTGTTTTGCTTTTCGTTGGATGAAAAAGAGATATATCAATTATACCATTGATTCAAGTAATCTACAATCTATAGAATGAATAATATAGTCGTCTATAGCATAGGCTTTTTAGCTCAAGGACTCTTTTCTGTACGTTTAATCATACAGTGGTTCCTTTCCGAGAAAGCAAAAAAAGTAGTCTCACCTACCAGTTATTGGCAGATAAGTATTTTAGCTTCCTATTTATTGTTTATCTATGGGTGGTTGCGCGATGATTTTGCCATTGTCTTGGGTCAATTTATCTCCTACTACATCTATATATGGAATCTCAATACCAAGAATCATTGGTCTAGTTTGCACTTTATCCTTCGTTCTTTATTGTTGCTTACCCCCGTGGCTGTGGTGGTTTACCTGTTTTTTACCTGGGATACACATGGCCCCCGGCTGTTTCAGAATGCTGATATTCCTTTGTGGATGCTTATATTTGGTTCTATGGGACAAGTCATTTTCACCCTTCGTTTCGTTTATCAATGGTTTTATTCGCGTAAGGAAGGTGAGTCCGTTTTTCCCATAACTTTCTGGCTGCTCAGTTTGGTTGGTTCTTCTATTATTATAGCTTATGGCATTTATCGGAGAGACCCTGTATTGATCCTGGGTCAATCTGCCGGATTCATAGCTTATATACGTAATATGTTTTTGTCGAAAAAGAAATAAAGACTTATAAGATGAAAGTTTTAGTTACCGGTGCTGCCGGATTCATAGGTTTCCATGTCGTTCGGAAACTCGCAAGTCAGGGCATGCAAGTTGTGGGACTTGACAACCTAAATACGTATTACGACATTGATTTGAAATATGCCCGCTTGGCAAAGTGTGGCGTGGATAAAACGAAGATAGTCGACAACGAATATGTACAGAGTGATACATATGCCAACTATCTCTTTTTGAAAGCTGACCTTATAGATATGGACAGGTTGACGAAACTTTTTGATGACGAACAATTTGATGTGGTGATCAATCTGGGTGCTCAGGCAGGTGTGCGTTATTCTATAGAAAATCCATCCACATATATTCAATCCAACATTGTTGGCTTTTTAAATGTCCTTGAGAGTTGCAGACATCATCACATTAAGCATCTTCTTTATGCTTCAAGCTCTTCTGTTTATGGAATGAATGATAAATTCCCATTTTCCGAGGATGATGTTGCCGACTCTCCAGTTAGTCTCTATGCGGCTACCAAGAGGAGTGATGAACTGATGGCTTATACATATAGCCACCTGTATCATTTACCCACTACGGGATTGCGCTTCTTTACCGTTTATGGCCCTTGGGGACGGCCAGATATGTCGCCCATGCTGTTTGCTGATTCCATTCTGACAGGTAAACCAATCAATGTATTCAACAACGGAGAGATGGTGCGTGATTTTACTTACATTGACGATATTGTTGAAGGAGTACTCGATCTGATTCCTTGCATACCCGGTAAAGAAGGAGAAGAACTTTATTGCCGCATATTGAACATAGGCAACTCCGAACCTGTTCCACTGATGCTATTCATACGCACCATGGAAGAAGCGCTCGGGAGAAAAGCATGTTTGCACATGTTGCCTATGCAGGCTGGAGATGTGAAAGTAACGTATGCTGATGTTACCAAACTGAAAGCATTGACCGGATATAGCCCTCACACCCCTTTAAAAAAAGGGTTGGATTCTTTTGTCGCTTGGTATGAAATCTATGCATCTGCCAAGGATACTCGCATATAAAATCTGATTTTAAAAGAAAAACTGTTATGGTAGACTCAATAAATTATATAAGACATTCTCTGGCAATTCTTATCGTTTGCTTTTTCTCTTTCTTTGTGAACAACAGTTTTCTTCCGGCGGACTTGATGGAATCGCGTAACTTGGCTACGGCTCAAGAGATGGTATCCGAAGGTAATTATCTGACTCCTACCATGAATGGAGAACTGCGTTTGGAAAAGCCTCCTCTTCCCACATGGATTGCTGCCGCCATAGACCATGTTGCTCCCGATAATTTGGCTGTACAGCGCTATGCAGCCGGAGTAGCCGCTACATTGCTTGTCTTCTTTCTCTATCTGTTGGTAGTGGAACTTACGAAGAATCAAGACTTGGCACTTATTTCGGCTTTGGTACTTGCCACATGTTACAACGTAGTGATGATGGGGCGGACAGCCACATGGGATATCTATTGCCATGCTTTCATGCTTGGTGGTCTTTATTACCTCATTAAAGCTCTTGGCAAGAGAGGTGCTCAATGGGAATTGTTCCTATTGTCCGGGCTGTTTATGGGACTTTCTTTTCTCAGCAAGGGTCCTGTTTCTTTCTTTGCTTTGATGCTCCCGTTTTTAATCGCCTATTTCTTGATCTATCGCCCCATGCTAAAAGGGAAAATGCTTCCTATTATTGGCATGGTACTGATTGCTCTGGCTGTCAGCTTGTGGTGGCCGACTTATATCTACCTCTTTTATAGAGATTGGGGGGTGTATGTGGCCAATAAAGAGTCCTCTTCGTGGATCAATCATAACGTGCGTCCGTGGTATTATTACTGGCAATTTCCTGTTGAGGCCGGCATTTGGGCGCTCTTTTGGGTTACCTCACTTATTTGGCCTTATTGGAAGCTCCGTTTTACCGATTTGCGCATAAAGAGAATCTATCTGTTCTCTGTTATGTGGACACTGTTAGCTCTCATTCTGCTTTCTCTGATTCCTGAGAAGAAAACACGCTATCTACTTCCACTGCTTATTCCCGGGGCACTCAATATTGGTGCTTGTTTGTTTTACTTTGCCACAAGCAGGATTATATTAGCCAGAGAAAAGCTGATTTATCGTATTAACATGTCTGTTATCTTGCTCATTTTATGCGCTTTACCAGTAGGACTGTATCTTTTCTTTGTACAGAAAGGCGATTTGGAAATTTGGCTTTTTGTTCTCATTTCTATTTTTAGCAGTGTTTTGGCTATTCTACTTTTTTATACCACTTTCAGGGCAAAGAGAGGATTGATGACTTCTTTCTTCTGTATTGTTGGCGTGATGATTTTAGTGGAAGGCCTCTGTATCATTCCGGTAAGCAAACTCTTTATCAATAGCGATCGCCATAGCATCCGCGAAGTGCGAACGGTTGCAAAGGTACAAAATCTACCTTATTACTATATTGATGGTGAAGAATTACGCATAGAGTTGGTTTACGAGAGTAATCGAATCATTCGTCCGTTGAATGTGAAGAATGATAGTGTAGTGTTGTCTAAACTACCTTTCGTACTGGTTAGTGGTTCGGCTCCCGATTCCATCCTTCATCACTTGCCCGTGAGTGTAGATCTGGTTGGTATTTATGATAATAACTGGCAAAAGAAAAACAACAAGCGATATAATGAAGCTTTGGTTCGCTACGTTACCATTGTGAAAAGTAAATAACTGCGGTAAGTGTGGAAATAGTCCACACAGCTTCCACACAATCTACACCTATTCCACACTACTTAATCTTTCATTAGATAGATAAAGTGCTTAATTTCAGAGCTTTATCTGTCTAATGGATTTGTGGCATGTGCTTTGCCTTATATATGATGTAAGCGATTAATTAGTATTTAATTAAAAGTCTTACAAAACTAAACTATACGATTATGAAAAAGATTCTATTAGTAGTAGCATTGTTTATGGGATTAGGTAGCTCTGCTGCAATTGCAAGTGTTTTGGCAACAAGTAATGTGTTGACAAGTCCTCAAGTTCCTCAAACTCCTCAAACTGAAGAGTTTGTGAAAATAGACTCAACTGAGATTCCGGCTTTAGTAATGAATGCATTGGCCAAAGATTACGTTGGCGCAACTATTAAAGAAGCATTCGTTGGTCAGAAAGACGGAATGAAGATTTACAAGATTGTATTGACTAAAGAAGCTGAAGAAATTACTGTTTTGCTGAATGAAAAAGGTGAAGAAGTAAAGCTTTTAAACTAAACTAAACTAGACGAGACATATAATGGGCATTGGTGATGCACTGCCCTCATTGAGTTGTTTGTTTTGTTAAAGTCCCGGTTCGTGAGAGTCGGGGCTTTATGCATGTTTGCACAACGACAATATTATGAGACTATTTTTTTAAGAAAGATGGAGTATAAAACAAAAGTTCCACTTTTTCATGATAAGTGAAAAAGCGGAACTTTTAAATGTTGAAGCCTTATTTATACGTTATATATTGTAGGCTGTTTTTTCAGATTAGTATCTGCCACCACGGCTTCCGCCGCCGTAACCACCACCACCATTGCCGCCACGGCTTCCACCACCGTAACCGCCGCCGCCATTGCTACGACGTGGAGCGTCACTTTTAGGGCGAGCTACAGAAACAGAAATAGCTTTTCCGTCGATTTCTGCACCGTTCAATTCTTCGATAGCTTTGTTTCCGGCTGCTTCGTCTGCTAGTTCAACAAAACCGTATCCTTTAGAACGGCCAGTTTCTCTGTCTGTAATAACTTTAGCTGAAGAAACTTCTCCATACTCTGCAAATAATTCCCCTAGGTCGGAATCGCTAATGTTATAGCTCAATCCTGCGATAAAAATGTTCATTAAAAAAAAGTTTAAAGAAATAAACAATAGTAAATACTTTGCATAGAAGTCTTACGTAAGGAGATAACACTCTGCAATATTGATTGAAAAGGGGAACATTACCTTATTCAGATTTTCTTATGCGTGACAAAGATAGAAATAAGAATTTAAAAACAAACAAATGATTGACTTTTTTTCTAATAAAACATAAATAGAAGCTTTTCATTTATTTGCTTATACGTCTTGCCGTATTTTTAGTTTATTTATTTTTCTTACTCTTATCTGGAAATGCCGGGATGGCCGGAATCTCTTGTCTTTCAGTTTTCAACTTGTCTAAAGAAACTTCTATGGCTTTGTTTAGTTGCTGATCTTCACCCATGTATTCCTTGTAAGGATCATTTTCCAGTTCAATATTGGGTTCTACTCCATGTCCTTCAATAATGAATCCGCTGCCATCGGCAGCATAAGGTGCATAGGATGGGGTTACAATAGAGCCTCCGTCCACAACAGGTACAGTCCCACTATAACCTACCACACCTCCCCAAGTACGCTTACCAATTACTGTTCCCAGTTTGTTGTACTTGAAGCGGTAAGGAAACAGGTCACCATCGGATGCAGAGTACTCATTGACTAGCAATACTTTTGGTCCCATGAATGTACCAATTGGATTTACCGATCCTTCTTTTTGTCCGGTGTGCATCGTAAAATAAGTCGGAGTACGCATCAATCTTTCTATAATCATGGGAGATACGTTTCCACCGCCGTTTCCACGATCATCAATGATGAGTGCTTTCTTCATTAATTGTGGATAGTAATGTTTCACAAACTCGTTTAGTCCGTCAACGCCCATATCGGGGATGTGAATGTAACCTACTTCTCCCTTGGTTGCTTCATTTACCTTGCGTGTGTTTTCCTGTACCCAATTATAGTAATTCAGTTTGGAAACATCAGCCAACGGAGTTACAAGTACGGTACGGGCTCCCTCCATCGAAGGAATGGTATTCACTGTTAGCTCGGTCGTTTTATCTGCTAATCCAATCAACAATTCCTGAGGGTCTTTGACCTCTTTCAGTGACTGGCCGTTGATAGCAATGATGTAGTCTCCTTTCTTAACATTAATTCCTGGCATGGTAAGCGGAGAACGGGTTGATTTATCCCAGTTGGCGCCTTCAGTAATGGATACTATCTGGAAGAATCCGGATGCATCTTTGGTGAAGTTTGCACCAAGCATCCCCATTGGAATACGGGTGGGGGTGGGGTGTTCGCCATTCTGGGAATAAGCATGACCGATACTTAGTTCGCCAATCATCTCACCGATAAGATAAGTAAGATCGGTACGGTGATTCACATAAGGTATCAACGCCTTGTATTTTTCGTGAACTTCATTCCAATCCACACCGTGCATGTTGGGCGCATAGAAGAAATCGCGCATCTGTCTCCAACTTTCGTCGTATATTTGCATCCATTCCTGGTGATAATCCACTAATTTCTTTACGTCAGCCAGACTGATAGGTTCGCTGATCGTGACTGCAGCGGTTGGAATATCAACAATCTGCATCTTTTGATCTTTAATGGCAAGCGCTTTCTTATATCCATAGCCAAAGACGATATATGCACCAAGATCTGTTTCGGTTTTCTTTTCCAAATCATACATTGAAGTACTATTTCCACGAGAGTAGTACACTTTTTCTCCTACCATGTGGAGATCCCGATAGTAACTAGCCTGAATGGGCAGTTCAACAGCATTCTGGAAGCTATAGCTTATCGTGTCATTTTTCTTTTCTACTGGCTTCTTATCTTTCTTTTTCTTTTCTTTGTCTTCTTTTTTAGGAGCCTCTTCTTTGGTCTCAGCAGCCTGACCAACCACATCGTTTGTCAAAGCAAAAGGAACCTTAGCGTTTGACTTTATAGGAAGAATATAAACCTTGCTCATGTTGGTGTACACATGGTTCCATTCAGTCTGTCCGTAGGTAGGATTGAATGTGCGTGCCGATTGAAACACGAGGTAGTTGCCATCCGAACTAAAGTTTGGTTTGCCTGAATTGTACCAATCGTCGGTAACCTTGTGCTTTGCGCCAGTTGTTGTATCGTAAATAATGATATTGTTCATCGCATTTTCCGGAAGTGCATAAGTTACATAGCGGCTGTCGGGCGACCAATTGAATTCATCAATAAGATCTATTTTTGATTGTTCTATCAGCGTGGTTTTTCCACTGGCAATGTCGGTAATATTAAGCGTATTCCTTTTATCGCACCAAAGAATCTTTTGCGAGTTTGGCGACCATGAATAGTCTATTATATAAGTTTTGACATCTTTCGTAACAACCTTTTCTTCACCCGTTACAGCATTGCGCACGTAGATTCGAAACTCCCCATCCTTATCGGATATATAAGACAGCTGTTTGCCATCCGGCGACCAAAGAGCATTTTGATCATTTGCGCCTGATGAGTTCGTAATATTATAGGTGATGCCTTCTTTTCCCGGAAGAGAAAATACATCTCCACGAGCAGTAAGCAATATACGCTCTCCGTTTGGTGCTACGCTGTAGGAAGAAATCTGTGAGCTGACATCCTTCCATTCGGGGCGGGAGTATTCCTGATCGTTATTGACTTCCACCGTTACTTTTTGAGCGGTTTTACTTTTTGTGTCGAAAAGGTAGATATATCCGCCATATTCGTACACAATCTGATCATCCCCTATAGAAGGGAATTTGATATCGAAATCCTTATAAAAGGTAAGTTGCTTGGTCTGCTGTGTAGAAAGTTGGTAGACATAAAGGTTCATCACGTCATCGCGGTCGGAGGTGAAATAAATCTCATCTCCATTCTTGCTCCACATAGGGAAGATATCCTGTCTTACGTTGTCTGTGATTTTCTTTGATTCTTTGGTTTTAAAATCAAAGATACGAATATCATCCGCCATACCTCCCTGATACCTTTTCCAAGTACGGAACTCTCGAAACACATAGTTGTAGGCCAACTGCTTTCCGTCCGGTGAATAAGTAGAGAAACCTCCATTCTTCAATGGAATCTCAGTGGGAGTACCTCCTTCAGTGGGCACAGTCAGTAACTGACCGGTAAAGTCATTGAATGTATTCTGACGACTGCGGAACAATATGTTTTTACCATCACGTGTCCAGTCCATTACAATATTGTTAGGCCCCATTCTGTCGCCAAGATCATCGCGCCCAAGAGTAGCGCTGTATGTTAATCGCTTGGGCTCTCCACCTTCAGCGGGTATTACAAACACCTCCGTGTTTCCATCATACTGACCGGTGAAGGCTATCTGCTTTCCATCGGGAGAGAAATGAGGAAACATCTCATACCCAATATTTGAAGTTAATTTACGTGCGGTTCCTCCTTGCTTGTTCACAGAATAAAGATCGCCCGCATAAGAGAAAACGATCTTATCGCCATGAATATTGGGAAACCTTAGTAGTCTGGCTTCTTTTGCGTTGGCGGTAAATATCGCCGAAAGAACCAATGCGCCTAAAAAGAATTTCTTAATCATAAACACTATTTTTTTATATAATTCAACCATAAATCAAAAAGTACAACGAAATTACACAAAAATCATGTATTTGTATTCGATGAATGAAATAAAAGATGAAAATTTCATTATGGACTGTTATCTTTGCAAATAAAAAAGATATGCCAGACGAAAAGAAGCTCCCCATTCATTTTGCTCCTCTACAGGGCTTTACCGACGCACCTTACCGCAATGCTCACGAAACTGTTTTTGGAGGTATAGAGTCTTATTATACTCCTTTCGTGCGTGTGGAAAAAGGTGGCTTTCGCACCAGAGAGTTGCGGGATATTGAACAAGAAAACAATACCGTTCGCCATATAATACCGCAATTAATCGCTTCTACCCCCGATGAGATGCGCAAACTGGTCACTCTATTCCAACAAAAGGGACATTCGGAGGCAAACTTAAATATGGGTTGCCCTTTTCCTATGTTGGCTCGCCGACATAAAGGTTCGGGCATTCTTCCCTATCCTGAGGAAGTTGAAAAACTGTTGCAATGCATGGAAGAGTTTCCCGACATGCAGTTTTCCGTAAAGATGCGTTTGGGATGGGCGAATGCCGAAGAATGCCTTGCCCTGCTTCCCTTATTGAATAACGTTCCATTGAAGCAAATCGCCCTTCATGCCCGTATCGGTGAGCAACAATATAAAGGAGAGACTGACTGGAATTCATTTGAGGCTTTTTACAATGAATGCAAGCATCCGCTAATTTATAACGGTAGTATCAATACCCTTGAAGATATAAACGAGGTAACAAACCGCTTCCCCAATCTTTCGGGGATAATGATTGGTAGAGGATTGCTCACCAACCCCGCTCTTGCATTGGAATATCAGCAAGGCATTCAGTTGTCCCGGAAGGAAATGCTTGTCAAAGTGAAAGCTCTTCATAATCTGCTGTTCGATTATTATGAGGCTCATCTGCAAGGAAATGACCAATTACTCAATAAGGTAAAGACGATCTGGGAATATCTTTTGCCTGACATGGATAAGAAGTTCAAAAAGAAAATACATAAATGCACAAAAATAGAAGTCTACAGAGCCGCCGTTGCAGAAGCCTTATTGGATTAAGGGAGCACTTTTGCCTATAATTTACGTTGAAGGATGCATTCTCCGACAGATCTGTCGATAGACAAACGAAATATTAATTGTAAATTTGCAGCAGCATTAAGCAAAGATGTAAAGATAGCCTACCTGCCTCTACAGGCCTTCTGAGAGGGGTTTGTTGAACGTACGATATCAGCGTGTTGAATGTACGTTTTCAACACGCTGAAGTTCTGTGATGCCTGATAGAAAACTAATTTGTAAAAAATGAGGAGTGACTTAACAGACGTTTATCTGGTATTGATTATCATCATTACATATGCAAAGGAAGAAAATAAAAGTTTGTTGAGTGAACAAATAATCTCGCAAGATCATTTTATTTATAAATAAAATAGTTTAATTTGTATATCTGTTATTTAACAAATAAATAATGTACCGATGAAACAAATTCAGGCTAGATCCGCGCTTATTTTCTTATTGTTTATCACCATAGCCATGGTTGGCTGCATCGAGCAGGAGAATTTGTATGATCCTGATTTTCAGACAGAAAATCCAATCGACTTGTCAGCTCCCGATGGTTTCGATTGGTCAACGGTGTCGACTGTGCAGATTAGTGTGGAGGCTAATGATGAATTTGATGGTGCATATTACTATTCAATAGCAATATACGACAATAATCCTATTGCTGCGACTGACTCTATAGCTACTTTGGCAAAAGGGGTGGCGAAGGAGGGACAGAATTTTACTGCTACATTAACTCTATCCAAAGAAACAGAATATCTTTATATTGAGCAAACAGACCCGAGAGGACGAAGTGTGGTCAAATCTTACCCTGTTTCGGAGAATATGACGTGTGATTTTAGTTCGGCTTCTACTACTACAGAGGTTGCAAGTAGTACACGCGCTGTTACAACTACCAGAGCTACTATAAGTATGCCCGACTATACTGTTATTCCATCGAATGCTGTGGAAATCTCTAGCTTGGTTTCATGGGACGCTTTGCAGAGCAATAGCAACTATAAAATGACAGGGACCTATGATACTAACTTCAACTACTATGGTGGTTCCGGAGTGAAACTTTATATATCGGGTATTTGGAATATGCCTTCGGACTTTATTGTTCAGACGGGTCTCGAAATCATTGTGATGAATGGAGGAAAAATTGTGAGTACGCATAATCTGATCTTTAATGGTTCTTCTTCTCTTACAATTATGCCGGGAGGATCTGTTAGTATTAAAAATCTCATTTTTTATAGTTCGGATAATGCATGTAAGAACTGGGGTGATCTAGAGGTAAATCAAACTATCACGGCTAGTTCGGGAGGCTTATTCTATTCACAGGGTACGGTTACAGCCAAAGATGCTACTTTCTATGGTTCATCACCTATTCAAAATGAAGGAAAAATGACATTGAGTGGCAAATTATATATGCCTAGTAGTGCAACACTTACGAATTCTGGAGAAATTACGGCGGCAGATCTGGAAACAAATTCATTGACATTGACAAACGACGGCACAATGATTTTCGATAAGATAACAAGCTTTGGCAATAGCCATTTAAACAATAACTGCTATATAGAGAGTACTTCTAAAGCTTTGATAAGTGGATGTGTGGTAAATTTAAATAAGGGGTATATAAAAGCAGTAGCTCTTACCATAACGGGTTCTACTGTTAATCTGCTTAACGGTTCGATGGTGGAGGCTACGGCGACGCTAGATCATACATCGTGGAGTGATACATACGATGGCGGAACAGGCACTCGATCTTTACTTAAAGCGCCGAAGATGACTGGATATGGATTTTACTACAATGGAAATCTGACGATAGAAGCTGATACACACCCTGTCAACTCTTTGTATTCACAAACATATTATCTGAATAGTCCTGCTCAAATGGCGGGATATGGAAAATCGAGTGTAGTGATAGAGGTTTGTACCGGTACTGCTAATGGAGGAAACTCCGGGACGGATCCAAGCAATCCTACATTTCCGGTGGAAAGTGTAAACGATACAAAGTACACGTATCTGTTTGAGGATCAGTGGCCCATTTATGGTGATTATGATATGAATGACATCGTGTTGCGGGTTAATAAGACTACAATGTATCTTAACTCGAGTAACAAAGTTGAGAAGTTCAAGATAGATGCTGAACTATTGGCTGTGGGTGCTTCGAAAACGATTGCAGCTGCTATCCAACTAGATGATGTGGTTGTGTCTGCGGTGTCGTCTGTAGAATACAGCAATAAGCCTACTTCTCTGTTTAGCTTTACCGCCCAAGGCTTGGAGGACGGGCAATCGAAAGCTGTGATACCGCTATTTGCCAGTGCACATAGGTTTATGGGCAGTGTTACTAATAACTTTATCAATACGGCGATAGGTAGTAGTTATAATGTAGTAACTGCTCCTACTATTACGATTACGGTGTTGTTTGATAATGCAACCTTATCTCCCGAAAATTTCAGTATTAGTAAGTTGAACCTCTTCATCATCACCGATGGTCTTAGTGACAATCGGAAAGAAGTACATGTGGCTACTTATTATCCTACGGATAGAGCGAATTCGATTTATTTTGGGAATCATAATGATGCCACTTCGGTGTCGGGCAATAAATATTATGTAAGTAAGGATGGTCTTGCATGGGGGATACTTGTGCCGGCTGCGATAAGTTACCCCAAAGAATATGCCGATATCAAGAGTGTTTTTCCTCAGTTTGCCAATTGGGTACTTTCCGGTGGTGCTCAAAATACCAATTGGTATACTATTTATGACACAAGTGGAATCTATAAATGACTAAAGTTAGAGATAAAAATAAAGATTATGAATGAAAAGAAGGAACAAGGCGTTGCGGTCTTTCACAACGGATATAACTGTGCTCAATCAGTTCTATCCGTTTTTTCTGAAGAATTGGGTATGAGCAAAGACCTTAGTTTAAAGTTAGCCAATCCATTCGGTTCGGGCATTGCATATATGCAAGAAACTTGCGGAGCTGTTAGTGGAGCATTAATGGCTATAGGTTTGAAATACGGTAGAGGTGAAAGTGGAACAATAGAAGATAAAGAACGTGCGTATGATATGTCGCGCTACTTCATTGCGGAGTTTAAAAAGACTACTTGCGGTAGCATTTGCTGTCGTGAATTAATGGATGGATTAGATATGAGTACATCCGAAGGCATGGCGAAAATAAGGGAATTAAATCTTTTTAGATTGCGCTGTGACAAACGTGTGCGAGATTCCATAGAAAAATAGCAGAGAAGATTCTATCTTATGAGCCTCGTCAGAAGTAAGATAAGATTCTCTTATGTGTTATCTATTGCTAATATAATTCAATAATTGTTGTGAAATATTTACTAGTCTTAATGTAACAGGATGAATGTTTTGTTTTTGAACTTTTTTTAGTAAATTTAAAAATAAGCAATATTACTATTCTTTATTTTTGCCTCTCGTATTGATAATCATCTAAAATAACAGGAGGTTTTTTTATGACAATGCGAATTAGCTATTTAAATCTATTATTGTTTTTACTAGTGGGAGTTACTCCCGCTAAAATCTATGCCTCAGCAGATTCTATACGAATAAAAGGCGTAGCGTTGTACACTCCCTACACTAAAATTTCAGTTCCGCCGGGAGAGTCAATTGATTACAGCATTGACGTTATTAACAAGACGGGCTCAGTGAAGAATGCAGCAATTTCTATTAGGGGATTACCTAAAGGGTGGGGGTATGAACTGAAATCGGGAGGATGGACTATTAAACAACTGTCTGTTCTTCCGAATGACAAGAAAAATTTTTCTTTTAAGGTGGATGTTCCTTTAAAAGTAAACAAGGGTTCTTATCACTTTGTAGTTTCCGCCAACGGACTGTACCAATTGCCTCTGACGGTGGTAGTCTCTGAACAAGGTACTTATCAAACGGAATTGACTACTGACCAAGTGAATATGGAAGGTAGTGCTGAAGCTACGTTTACGTTCAATGCTACATTGAAGAATCGTACGGCTGAAAAACAGCTGTATGCATTGATGGCCAACACCCCACGGGGATGGAATGTTTCTTTTAAACCAAATAGCAAGCAAGCTACTTCGGTAGAGGTAGAACCTAACGCCACGGCCAACGTGACTATTGACATTAATCCACCTGCAAATATAAAGGTAGGAACATATCGAATTCCTGTGAGAGCTGCTAATGGCTCTACTTCTGCCGATTTGGGGCTTGAAGTTGTTATTAAAGGCTCGTATAAGATGGAACTAACTACTCCTAAGGGCTTGTTGAGCACTGACATTACAGCAGGAGATACTAAACGCATCGAATTAGAAGTAAAGAATACAGGTACGATAGATTTGGCTGATGTACGACTTACAGCCAATCAACCTTCGGATTGGAGTGTTACCTTTGAACCACAAAAATTAGTTTCGGTCAAGGCCGGAGAAACAGCTCAGGTGATAGCTACAATAAAAGCATCTAAAAAAGCACTTCCGGGAGATTATGTCACAAAGATTGAAGCGCGAACACCCGAAACTACTTCCGCGGCTGAATTTAGAATTGCCGTAAAGACACCTTTGATTTGGGGATGGGTAGGCATCCTGATTATTATTGGTGCTTGTGGGGGTGTTTATTACTTGTTCCGTAAATATGGAAGGAGGTAAGCATGTGTGCACCTGTTATTGAACTTATCGGCTTGACCAAGAAGTATGGTGCATTTACTGCGGTCAATAAATTGAACTTGACTATCAGAAAAGGTGAAATATTCGGTTTATTAGGACCAAATGGAGCCGGAAAATCAACTACTATATTGATGATGTTGGGGCTTACGGATCCAAGTGCGGGTATGGTGAGAGTCTGTGGCATTAATTCAACTACTGAACCCATTGAAGTGAAGCGGAAAGTTGGTTATCTACCTGATGATGTTGGCTTTTATGATGATCGCACCGGCATAGAAAATCTTATTTATACTGCGGCACTAAACGGCTTTAGTCGGACGGAAGCATCTGCCAGAGCGGAACAGTTGCTTATGCGCGTGGGCTTAGAAGTGGATACAAAGAAAAAAACCGGAAAGTACTCTCGCGGCATGCGCCAGCGATTGGGACTTGCGGATGTTTTGATAAAACAGCCGGAAGTAATTATTCTGGATGAACCTACTTCGGGAATAGATCCTGCCGGGGTACGTGAGTTTATGGATTTGATTATGCAATTAAGTAGAGAGGAAGGGCTTACTGTACTTTTCTCTTCACATCATTTACATCAAGTGCAACAAGTCTGTGATAGAGTCGGAATTTTTGTTGGTGGGGAGCTATTGGCTGAGGGAGATATTCCTTCACTATCACAAAAGCTCTTCTCGGGTGAGCCATTTGTAATAGAAGCAGGTATTGTTGCTGATTCTTTTGCTGTAGCGGAGAGGGTTTCTCGTAAAGAGGATTTAGGAGAGTGTTTAAAAAAGCTTGAGGGGGTATTGACTGTGCAGTTGACGAATGATGTTTTCCATATCGGCTGTTCACATGATCTTTGTCCCGAGATAGCCAGAACTATTGTTGCATCAGGTGTTGGACTAAATCATTTACAGAAGAAGGAGCACGGACTTGATGATATTTATAATCGCTATTTTGAAGGAGGTAAGACACATGAGTAAAACCATTCACCCTTTTTGGGTTATTGTAAATAAAGAAGTATCAGATCATGTGAAGAGCTGGCGGTTTATTATCTTGATTCTTATTATCGCTTTTACTTGCATGGGATCGCTTTACACCGCTTTGAGCAGCTTTAGTTCTGCTTTGAAACAAAATGATCCTGATGGTTCATTTTTCTTTTTAAAGTTATTCACCATTTCAGACGGAACGCTTCCACCTTTCATCGTCTTCATTAGTTTTCTGGGACCGTTGTTGGGCATTTCTTTAGGCTTTGATGCTATTAACTCCGAGCAGAATAAAGGAACGTTGAGTCGCATCATGTCACAACCCATTCATCGTGACTACTTAATTAATGCCAAGTTTGTAGGGGCATTGATCGTGATAAGTGTAATGCTTTTCGTCTTGGGCTTTCTGGTGATGGGCTTTGGCCTTATTAAGATTGGAATACCACCTACAGCTGAGGAATTTTTACGCATGATTGCTTTTATTATTATCGCTATCTTTTACGTGGCATTTTGGCTGAATCTTTCCATTTTCTTCTCGGTGCAATTTCGTCAGGCTGCTACGTCGGCTTTGGCCTGCATTGCTGTGTGGTTGTTTTTTAGTGTATTTTATACTATGATAATCAACCTCATTGGCAAGGCTATTGCACCTCCCCAGACTGCAAGTATGGAGCAGATTATGAGTTATCAGAAGTTCATGCTCGGCTTGTTGAGACTTGCCCCAAGCGAACTGTTTAGTGAAGCGACTAGTACTTTGTTGATGCCTTCGGTACGTAGTTTAGGCCCACTTACTATGGAACAGGTTCATGGCGCTATTCCTAGTCCTTTGCCTCTGGGTCAGAGTTTGTTGATCGTTTGGCCACAACTTACGGGACTGATTGCTGCCACAGTTATTTGCTTTGCTTTGTCATACATCAGCTTTATGAGAAGAGAAATTAGACCGAGATAGTCGATTATAATTTGGAAGTACCGGTTTTTATTTTACTTTTGTGGGTAAAACAATAAGTTATGATATTCTATTTCTCGGGAACAGGTAATTCCAAATGGATAGCAGAACAAATAGCTACGCATCAGCATGAAAAATTAATTTCTATTGCTGATGAATTCTCTCTTGGCAATAATTTATCTGAATATACTTTGGGGGAAACAGAAGCAGTGGGCTTTGTTTTCCCCATTTATTCATGGGCACCTCCTGCCATCGTGATGGAGTTTATTAAGAAAGTACGCTTTGCTAACGCCCAAGATCACTATTTTTTTTATGTTTGTTCGTGTGGCGATGAAGTGGGGCTCACGCAGGATATCATGAACAAGATTGTGCGCCGAAAGGAGTGGGAGTGGCAGGCTGGTTTTTCAGTGATCATGCCCAATAATTACGTTTGCTTGCCCGGTTTTGATACTGATCCTAAAGAAGTGGAAGAAAAGAAGCTGAAAGATGCGGTGGGGGAAGTAAAACGGATAAACGATAGGATCTCCGAACGTGTTGCGCCTTTGTTTGAGTGCAAGAAAGGTAGTTGGGCTTTCTTGAAAAGTCGTATAATTTGGCCGTTTTTCAATAAATATCAGGTTACAGCTAAACCCTTCTTTGCCACAGACGATTGCATTTCATGCGGACTATGCGAGAAACATTGTCCTGTACATAATGTGAAAGTAACGGTCAAACCCACTTGGGGAGAACATTGTACTTCATGTCTGGCCTGTTACCATATTTGTCCGCGTCATGCTGTTCATTATGGTAAAGCTACGCTTAAAAAGCACCAATATTTCCATTCGGAGTTTAAGTAAGTTTATTTGAAACGCTACTACTATGAAAGAAAGCCCATTGAATCACGAAGAAGCCATGTCTGTTGGTTTATTTAAGGAAGCGAACACTCCTAAGGAGGCTGCTATACTTATAGCTGGAGTGATGAAGCGGTTTGACTTGAAGCGGGGAGATATGTTGCTAAAGGAAGGGCAAATATGTAATTACATATATTATGTTTCTACAGGTGCTATCAGACAGTATTATTTTAAAAGGGACAAAGAGATCACAGAGTATTTTGCGCTTGAAAAGATGGGGTTCTTTTGTGTCGAAAGCTTTATTAAGCATGTTCCTACTTATCTTAATATCACTGCGTTAGAAAGTGCAGTCGTGATTGGTATTCCTCGTGAACCATTGTTTGCACTTCGTAAGACTAATTGGGATGTAGAGTGCTTCTACCGAACTTGTATAGAAAACTCCCTCATAACTTCTCAACATCGGATGTATTCTATGCAATTTGAAACGGCCAGAGAGAGATACGAACGAATGATACATGATTTTCCTACTATCATACAGAGAGTTCCATCTGTATACATTGCCTCTTATCTGGGTGTCTCTCCTGAGACACTGAGTAGAGTAAAAGGCTTTAAATAACCATTTACTTTCTTATAGTAAGTATATCTAGCATGTAAGGCCTCGTGGGTACTCCTTAAACCTTGATATTTGTCAAGGAATGAAGGGCGAAAAATTAGTTCTTGATATATATCAAGATACTTTAGATGGCATCCCCGCTATTTTTGAATCGAATTAAAAAAGCCTAAAGTAATAATTAACCTTTAATGCCATGAGAAATATAAGATTATCTGTCTTAGCATTCCTTGTTGTTTGCGCAAGTTCTGCTCTTGCACAAAAAGTAAACAAAACAGATTCCATTCAAGGTGGAAATGACAAAGTAGAAAAAAGCCGTAATGTGATGCTAAATGCAGCCTCAGCTAACGGTCCTCGTGATGTGAACATCGGCTTACCAGCGTTACGCAGGAAGTAAAGGTTACCTAAACTGTTAGTCTTTGCTTATTACCCGAGTTAAAATGATTTCTGTAAAATATAAGTAAAACCAATAATTTTGTACTAACGATGAAAAACAACAAGCTTTTATTATTATTGTTTGGAGCGCTCGCTATGCCGGTAATCTCATTCGCTCAGGATGAAGTAAAAAAAGATTCTGTGCAGGACGCAAAGGAAGTGAAAAATCGTAATGTGATGCTGAATGCTTCCAGTGACAATCAACCGCGTCAGATATCAATCGGTTTACCTTCAAGTCTTTCAGCCACAATTTATGAAGATGGTTTACCTGTTTCTTATAATGTTTGGCCTTGTTTGCCCTATCTGTATTGGACCGGAACAGCAGCTCATGGTCGCATGGGATTGATGTCGCTTGGTGAGAGTGCTATTACAAACGGAGCTGTAAATTATGCGGTGCAGTCGTATACTAGAGAAGGGAGTGATAACTTTGAAGGACACTTGAATTACAAGACAAATACTTTCAATTTACAGCGTTTTGATATGGCGGTAGCCGGTCCCATAGCTAACGGATGGAGTTATTCATTCGGAGCTTACTCCAATTTGGATCCGGGGTCAAATAAATTGGCTGATGTGCAGTATGCCACCGATATGAAAATCTTTAAAGGGGGAATAACTAAAACCTTGAACAATAATCGAGGTAAAATCAACCTGTTCTATCGTTATGCTTATACGAAGAGCATGTCAGATAGTTACGGTCCGTTTGTCTATGTTGGTGATGGAAGTGTAAAAGAATACAATGGATTCGAGTTAGGGCACGATGGATTTCTCCCTGCTAACGGATCGATCACCTATACCGATGTAATGACAGGTGAATCGAAAACCATAAACCGCAAAGATGGCATACATGCGTTGAATAATAGTCTTATTTTTAGTTTTAATTACAAGTTAAACAACAGCATGAACTTAGATATTCGCTCTAAGTATAACTATGCAAACAGTTATTACGCAACATTGGCTTTGGCTGGGGTGGGACAAGCTACGGCCAGCTCAGGCTATACCTATGCATACGATTACAATGGAAATCAGGCAGGTTCAGTATTCACCGGCAATTACAACAGTCGCTATATGTTGCGAGATATTGCCTTCGAACGTGATTGGCTTACTACAGCCGAACTAACAGGTGCTAATAATGGTCATAAATGGCGTGTCGGTACCAATTTGTTTTGGAACAGACAGGGAATACAAGCCAGCACAGGTGTTCTTGCACATACAGTAGAGGCTGATCCTGCATGGTTGCTCCATGACGGATCTCAGACTTATGCCGCAAACACAGGTGGAGAGTACTATGATACCCATGAGACAAAATTTTCATTGTATCTATCTGATGAAAAACAGCTTACAGATAGACTTTGGCTGTCGGCAGGAGCTCGTTTGGAATATTATTCCGTGGGAGGAAAAAATGCGCTGGCTTATCTCAATGCCACAGATGAGAGTGCTACATACTCTGAAAATATCCGGACTATTGGTTTTAATGTAGCTGATGGAAAGATTACTAAATTCAGTAAAAATTGGGTGAATCCGGTTGCTACCATTAACGGGCGATATACCATCAGTCATGGATTTGGAGCTATTGGCGAGTATGTGTATGCTATACAGCATCCAAATTCTCAGGATTTTGCGGGGGCATATATGCCGATTCTCGATGCGGTAAATATCAATTTGGGACGTCTAGGTTTCTTTTGGAACACTCCTTGGATGCAATTAGTATCACAAGTATCTGTCATTAGCCAGAGCAATTACAAATCGCGGACACAGTTTACGAATCCTAACGATGCGTCAGATGTTGTAACTCTACCGATAACAAACGATGTGCAAACCAAGGGATGGACAACAGACGTTGTGCTCAAGCCATTCAAAGGCTTTACATTTCATGGCCTTTTGACCATTCAAGAGCCGAAATATAAGAATTTTACAATGACACCCACATTCAGTGACGGTACATCGAAAAATTATGATTTCACCGATAAAGTCACTACTGGTGTGAGCAAGACAATTATTGAGCTTGATCCAAGCTATTCATTCGATAAATTTCGTATTTGGGCAAGTTTCCGCTATCAGAGTAAGCAGTATATCAATAAGACAAACTCACTATATTTTAATGGACGTTGGGAGACATTCGGTGGAGTGGATTATAAAGTAAATAAAATACTTAGCCTATCTGCTAATATAATTAATATTCTTAATCAAAAAGGGGCTAGTGGTAGTATCGGATCAGCTGACTTAATCGAAGATGTGTCAGCATACAAGAACTATCTGATGGCGGGATCATATATTCGACCATTTACCGTAGAATTCTCTGCCCGTCTGAATTTTTAATAAATAAATGATATGAAGTCTCACGCATTATTTGTGTATTTTAGTTTTCTCATTTGTATTATACCCATAGTTGGAGGTGCACAAAACCAAATATCCGGTTACTCTATCAATTCGTCAAGTGCCGCTTCAACAGCAGATACACAGTATGGCAAAGTAGCCGGATATATTGAAAATGGGATTTTTATATATAAAGGAATTCCCTATGCAGAAGCAGAGAGGTTTATGCCTCCACATGCTCCAAAAGTATGGAATGACATCCGTTCATCACGTTCTTACGGTCCTACTTGTCCGCAAGAGTTTCGTAATACATGGTTAATGGACAAAGTAGCGTTTGCCTCGAGATGGGATGATGGTTATCCGGGAGAAGATTGCCTTCGGGTAAATATATGGACACCTGGCATCAATGATAACAAAAAGCGTCCTGTGATGGTTTGGATTCATGGAGGAGGATTTGCTACAGGATCAGGTCAGGAACAGCCAGCCTATGATGGAGCATCTTTATCCAAGAAAGGAGATGTTGTGATTGTCTCTCTTAATCATCGCCTGAATGTGTTAGGATTTCTCAATCTATCGGATTTCGGGGATAAATACAAATACTCGGCAAATGTCGGTTTGTTAGATATAGTGGAGGCATTGAAATGGGTGAAAAATAATATTGTTAATTTCGGTGGCGATCCCGACAATGTGACTATTTTCGGGCAATCCGGAGGTGGGCGCAAGGTTTCGACACTACTCTGTATGGATAAAGCATCGGGATTATTTGGAAAAGCAATTGTTCAGAGTGGAAGTGGAGCCAAATTTATGCCCAATGAATATTCTCATAAGATTGGACTTTTGACAGCAAAATATTTGAGATTGGATGCCTCGAACATAGATAATATCCAAACTGTATCTTATGCTCAATTACTGGAAGCCGGAACGAAAGCGTGTACCGATGTAAAGAAAGAGGCCGATGCGGACGGTATTAGCCAGAAGGTGAGCATTTGGGGCTGGATGCCGACTAAAGACGGAGATCTGTTGCTGCAGAATGCTTTTGAGAATGGAAGTGAGAAAATCTCGAAGGATATCCCGATGATGGTAGGAACTTGTCTGAACGAGTTTGCCGGATTCGCAGTATTGAGCACCTCCAATTGGTTCGAGCAAACAGACCAGCAAATTAGAGATCTACTTTATAAGACTTATGGCGATCGAACCGATGATTATATCCGTGCATTCAAATCTGTTTACCCCAATCTGAAAGTAACGGATATGCCTCTGATCGATTTCAAATATCGTTCGCAAGCATTAGCACAGGTGGAGACAAAAGCCAAAGGCGAAGGAGCAAAGGTTTGGAATTACCTTTTTGTGTACCAGAGCCCTGCACTTGATGGTGTGATGACAGCGAGTCATTGCATGGAACTTCCTTTCGTATTCAATAATGTTGCCCGTTGTGCATCCGAAACTGGTGCTACAGTTGAGGGAATACGTTTGGGTGATATCATGAGTAGCGCTTGGATTAATTTTGCCCGAACAGGGAATCCGAATGGTGCGAATGTTCCTTCGTGGTCTGACTATACTTTGAAAAACAAGGCTACGATGTTGTTTGATACCTCTAAATGTGAAGTGAAATCTGATTTTGATAAGCAATTATTGGATGTTTCTCTGATGATTGAAAGCAAATAGGTTAACTTGTGTAAAATAAATATTATTGTGTAATACCATAATGACTGAGTATGAAAAAGATAATACTGATAATGATAATGCTCTTGCTTCTATTGAATGCAGGAGCCCAGAATCTGATTCAGGTAAAAATAGCTGATGGCGTTATTGAAGGGCTGGATGAATCGGGAGTGAAAATTTTCAAAGGTGTGCCGTTTGCTGCACCTCCTGTAGGAGACTTGAGATGGAAAGCTCCGCAAACTGTACAGAAATGGACCGGAGTGCGCAAAACAATTGACTATGGTCCTAATCCAATGCAGGAAAATATATTTGGAGATATGGACTTTGGTACAAAACAAATGAGTGAAGACTGTTTGTATCTGAATATTTGGACTCCTGCGAAGACTATGAAAGAAAAGCTCCCTATATTGATCTACTTTAACGGAGGAGGATTGATGGCCGGTAGTGGAAGCGAACCTCGCTATGCCGGTTTATCTATGGCTCGCAAGGGGATAATTTCTATCACAGCCAACTATAGAGAGGGTGTTTTCGGATTTTTTGCACACCCGGAACTTTCGAAAGAGACTACGTATAAAGGTTCTGGCAATTACGGATTCCTCGACCAGGTGAAGGCTATTCAATGGGTAAGAGACAATATTGCCGCATTTGGAGGCGATCCTGAAAGAATCACAATTGTTGGTGAATCGGCCGGATCAATGTCTGTTAGTGCACTGATGGCTTCACCATTGTGTAAAGGACTCATTCATCAGGCAATGGGATCTAGCGGTTCAATCTTAGGATTTAAAAAGATTTCTACATTGAAAGAAGCAGAGGCAGTAGGCGTGGAAATGGTTCAAAAAATTGGAGGTAAATCCATTAAGGACTTGAGAGACATGTCGGCCGAGCAACTCATGAAATTGGCAGCTGTCAAAAGTGTACCGATCTACAATGTTGACGGATACTTTTTGCTGGAACAGCCAATTGACGTTTACGCCAAGGGTGAACAAACTAAAATTCCGTTATTTGTTGGTGGAAACTCCAGCGAAATGTCTATGCCATTTATCTTGAGAGGTAAACCGGTGACGTTTGCTAATGTGAAAGAAGCGATAAGTTCAACCTTTGGTAATTCAACCGATGAAATTCTAAAACTATATGGTATTACTGATGATGCCTCTACCAATGGAGAGCCGGGTGTAGAACTAGCTTCAGATATGTTTATCTCATTTACCACATGGAAATGGGCGAATATGCACAAGCTGACAAGTGGACAGCCGGTTTACAGATACATGTATTATCATCCTCGCCCGAACATGTTGCTGAAAGACAAAGTAGCCGGATTAGCAGGTGGAGTGCAGGAGAAGAAGAATGCTGAAAACACTACGCCTAAAACTACAGGTGCGGTACATTCAGCAGATATCGAATATGCAATGGGTAATTTATCTACAAATCGTATTTATGATTGGCAACCTGAAGACTATATTGTATCTGACATCTTTATGAACTATTATGTAAACTTTGTAAAGACCGGCAATCCTAATGGTCTTGGGCTGCCAGAATGGATACCTACTAATAATCAAAGCGTAACACCTGTTCTACAGATCGGGATAAACACCTATCAAAAGGATAACAGTCAAATGGAAAAACGATACGATTTTATTGATAAATATTTTCACCATAAATAAACTATTAGGCTTAACTAAATTATCCAAATGACTATTTTTAACTATTTTCGCTGACAACGAGTTTGGCTTTTGCCCAATATTATAAGACGGAACAACAGTCTGAATGGTTGCGGAAATGCATGCATAAATTAAGCCCTGTGGCAAAATAGGAGCCATGATATTTATAAATAATTTAATCTAGTAAAAATAGAAGGTTTACCATGAATAAAAACATTGTTTCGGCTTTGGCTCTTTGCATGGCTCTATCGGGTTATGCGCAGAGTGTAGACAATTTTGTGCTTGTGAAAAATTCCAATGGGGTAACTCTGGGATACTCACCCGATTCGGGTATGAAAATTATAACAGTGAATGGGTTACGGTTCAAAGATTTGAACCGTAATGGTAAACTCGATAAATACGAAGATTGGCGTTTACCGGTCGATGTGCGTGCCAAAGATTTGGCCAAACGCATGTCTGTTGCTCAGATAGCAGGTTTGATGCTTTATAGTGAGCATCAGGCTATACCTGCCAATGCCGTAGGCTTTTCTTCAGGAACTTATGGCGGCAAGGCTTTCTCCGCAAGTGGAGTAAAACCCTATGATCTGACCGACCAGCAAAAGGTGTTTTTGAAAGAAGATAATCTGCGCCATGTGCTCATTACCACAGTAGCGGATGCCGTTACGGCTGCCCGTTGGAACAACCGTATGCAGGCTTATGTTGAGGCATTAGGAGTGGGTATTCCGGGAAATACAAGTAGTGATCCCCGGCATAATGTGAGTGTGTCAGCTGAATATAACGCAGGTGCCGGAGGGAAAATTTCCATGTGGCCCGATAACTTAGGCATGGCAGCTACCTTTGATGCGAAGCTGGAAGAAGAGTTTGCACAAATAGCCGCCAAAGAATATCGTGCGCTGGGTATTACTACCGCTCTTTCTCCACAAATCGATTTAGCTACCGAGCCCCGTTGGAGTCGTTTTAGTGCCACGTTTGGTGAAGATCCCACTTTAGATACAGATATGTCTCGTGCCTATGTAGATGGTTTTCAAACATCTTATGGCGAGGCAGAAATAAAAGATGGTTGGGGATATAGCAGCGTGAACGCAATGGTGAAGCACTGGCCAAGTGGTGGCCCTGAAGAGGGTGGTCGCGATGCTCATTTCGCTTATGGTAAGTTTGCTGTTTATCCCGGAAATAACTTTAATGAACATCTGAAACCATTTGTTGATGGCGCATTTAAGCTTAATGGCAAAACGTCTAAAGCTTCTGCTGTGATGCCTTATTATACTATCTCTTACAATCAGGATACGGTAAACGGAGAAAATGTGGGCAATGGCTTTAGTCGATACATCATTACCGATTTGCTTAGAAAAAAGTATGGATATGACGGCGTGGTTTGCACCGACTGGCTGATTACATCCAATGAGGGTTCCAATCCGGGCGTGTTTGCCGGAAAGTCTTGGGGGCAGGAAGATAAAACCATTGCTCAGAGGCACTATAAAGTGATTATGGCGGGAGTTGATCAATTTGGTGGCAACAACGATAAGGCTCCGGTAATAGAAGCCTATGAAATGGGAGTGAAGGAACATGGCAAAAAGTTTATGCGTGCTCGTTTTGAAGAATCGGCTGTTCGTTTGCTAAGGAATATCTTTCGTCTGGGTTTGTTTGAGAATCCATATTTGAATCCGGATGAATCTGCTAAAACCGTAGGAAATGCCAAGTTTATGACAGCTGGTTATGAGGCACAAGTTAAGTCGGTTGTTTTGCTTAAAAATAAGCAGAATGTGATGCCGATTAAGGGCAAAAAGACGGTTTATATCCCTAAGGTATATCGTTCGCCAAAGCTTGATTGGTGGGGAAATGCCACAAAAGCAACGCTGGACTATCCGGTGAATATGAATATGGTGAGCAAATATTACAATGTGACGGATAATCCTGCTGAGGCTGATTTTGCCATCGTGTTTGTGAATAGTCCTGCTAGTAGAGAGAATGGCTATGACTATGTCGATCGTCAGGCGGGAGGTAATGGCTATCTGCCTATTACTTTACAATATAGCACTTACATGGCTACCAATGCCCGCGAGAAGAGTATTGCAGCAGGAGATCCTGTGGTAGATCCGTCTGTAGTCAATAGAAGTTATAGAGATAAAACGGTGACTGCTTGGAATTCTACTGATCTTCAAACCATCCTTGATGCGAGGAGAGCGATGAAAGATAAGCCTGTGATTGTCTCTATTACTGCCTCTAATCCAATGATCTTTAGCGAGTTTGAGAGTAGGGTAGAGGGTGTCATTCTGAACTTTGGGGTATCTGTGCAAGCAGTGCTCGACATTGTTTCGGGTAAGAGTGAGCCTTCCGGATTGCTCCCGGTGCAGATGCCGGTTGACATGAAGACGGTAGAAGAGCAGTTCGAAGATGTTCCCCATGATATGAAATGCCATGTAGACAGTGAAGGACATGTGTACGATTTTGCCTACGGCCTTAACTGGCAGGGAGTTATCAATGATGCCCGCACAGCAAAATATAAGAAATAGAGTTTTTTATAAATAAAACAAGAAACCATGAAAAAAATAAAATTTTCCGTTCTCATGAGTACTATGCTCATCTGTTCGCTGGCACAAGCCCAGCAAGTCATTCATTTGTATGACGGAGTTGCTCCCGGATCAGAAAATCAAACCCAGAAAGAGATGCAAACTTATTCTGAAATATTCAAAACGGAAGTGGTGTACAACGTAACTGATCCTACGCTATTGGTCTATAAGCCCGAAGCAGGAGTGAAGAATACGGGTACCTCTGTGATTATAGCTCCCGGAGGAGGATTCATGTGCCTTTCTATCAACCGTGAGGGAGTAGATTTGGCCAAATGGTTAAGTAAGAAAGGGATAACAGCTTTTGTACTGAAATATCGTTTGATGGAATGCAAAAGTGGTGATCCGGCTAAGGAGATGATGAATGGTTTGAAGGATCGTGCAGTGTACGAGAAGAACACAGCATCAGATATTGTTTTAGCCACGCAGGATGCCCGTACGGCAGTGAAGTACGTACGTGCTCATGCAACTCAACTGGGAATAGATCCACAGAAGCTTGGCTTTATTGGCTTTTCTGCCGGGGCAACAGTTTGCTTGCAAACAGTTCTCGACAATAGCAAAGAGTTGACGCCAAACTTTGCCGCTTCCATCTATGGAGGCCCTGCACCTGCTTTGCTCAATGGTCAGTTGCCTGCAGATAAACTACCTTTGTTTATTTGCGCTGCAACGAATGATCAGCTGAAGCTTACTCCAAAGAGTGTACAACTGTACACAAAGTGGTTTGAGGCACAGTATCCCGTAGAAATGCATTTGTTTGCTGAGGGCGGACATGGGTTTGGAATGGGAACGCAAAACCTTCCTGTAGACGGCTGGAAAGATCTGTATTATCGCTGGATGCGGTCCATCGGATTCTAATTAAAAACTAACTAACCCTTTTATAATGATTAAAAATTCTTCAATTTTTAAATTGACCTTGTTGTCTGTAATAGCACTAAGTGTACCATTACAGGCATCACAGGCCGCTTATCTGGCGTCTAAAAGACCTGAGATAGCTGTAGTAAGTCGCCAAGATGATAAACGCATAAGCAAACTGGTGTCTAAAATGACACTCGAAGAAAAAGCTGCTTTCTTGTGCGGTACAGGTATGCCCGGTTTTGACGGACTGACTCCGGTAGTTGGTGAAGTAAATGAAGGTCGCGTGCCGGGTGCTGCCGGAGCTACCTATGCTATTGACCGGTTGAAAGTGCCTGCCATTGTGGTAGCTGATGGTCCTGCGGGACTTCGTATCAAACCTACCCGTAAGAATGATGACCAAACTTATTACGCAACAGCTTTTCCTGTGGGCACTGCACTTGCTTCCAGTTGGAACACAGAGCTGATATACAATGTTGGTAAAGCGATGGGTAATGAAGTGAAAGAATATGGAGTCGATGTATTGCTTGCTCCCGCACTCAACATTCATCGTAATCCACTTTGCGGGCGCAACTTTGAGTACTATTCGGAAGATCCGTTGATAGCCGGAAAAACTGCGGCTGCTATGGTTTCGGGCGTTCAAAGTAATGGAGTAGGAACCTCTGTCAAGCATTTTGCAGCAAATAATCAGGAAACGAACCGCTTGTCCATCAATGCTCATGTAAGCGAGCGTGCCATGCGTGAAATCTACCTGAAAGGTTTCGAGATTGTAGTGAAAGAGGCACACCCGTGGACAGTGATGTCTTCTTATAATTTGATCAACGGCACTTACACTTCTGCCCGTAAAGACTTGTTAACTGATATTTTGAGAAATGAATGGGGCTTTGATGGCATCGTGATGACTGATTGGTTTGGTGGTTATGCGGGCTTTTCTTCCCTTGGCGGAACCAGTAACGTCGCTGCGCAGATCTCTGCGGGTAACGACTTGCTCATGCCTGGCATGAAGCCACAGAGAGAATCTATTATTGCAGCTGTAAAGGCAGGTACACTCTCGATGAAAGATATCGATGCTTCTGTAACCAGAATCCTTCAGCTTATTTATAAAACGCCAACTACCCGGAATTATCAATATTCCAATAAACCTGATCTGAAAGCGCATGCCGAGATTACTCGTCAGGCAGCTGCTGAAGGTATGGTGTTATTGAAGAATGATAAAGGAGTGTTCCCGATCGCCAAGAGCAATAAGATTGCAGCATTCGGAACCACCACGTATCATTTTATCTCCGGCGGAACAGGCAGTGGAGACGTGAATGAAGCTTACACTGTGTCGCTAATTGAAGGACTGAAAAACGTAGGCTATACCCTCGATGAAGATCTGGTAAACTTGTACACTCCCTTTGTAGAAGGCGAAGTGAAAAGAATTGCTGCATTGAAGAGAGGAATCCTCGATGCACCTGTTCCTCTGAGTGAACTTGAACTTAATAATGAACAGATAGAAGCGCAAGCAAAAGAGGCGCAAGTAGGCCTTATCACTATTGGCCGTAATTCGGGCGAAGGCAGCGATCGTGCTGTAAACAATGATTTCAATCTGACTGATGAAGAGCAGATTCTAATCGCGCGAGTAGCCGATGCTTTTCATGCGCAAGGTAAGGCTGTTGTGGTGATACTCAATGTGGGCGGAGTTGTGGAAACAGCTAGCTGGAAGAATAAAGTAGACGGCATTTTGCTTTCATGGCAGCCGGGACAGGAAGGTGGCAATTCTGTTGCAGATGTATTGTGCGGCAACGTAACCCCTTCGGGCAAACTGCCGATGACTTTTCCTATGAACTACTTTGATACTCCTTCGGCTACGAACTGGCTTGGAACACCAAAAGCAGACCCCAAAGAAGTAACTTATGCCGAGGGAGTGTACGTGGGTTATAGGTATTACAACACTTTCCATCTGCAACCTTCTTATGAGTTTGGCTATGGCCTGTCTTATACCACATTCTCTTATTCTGATTTGAAATTGAGCAGTGCTACTTTTGATGGAAAGTTGACAGTGAATGTAACAGTGAAGAACACAGGTAAAACAGCCGGTAAAGAGGTTGCTCAACTCTATCTTTCTGCTCCTGCGGGGACATTAGATAAACCTGTGGCAGAATTGAAAGGCTTTGCTAAAACAGCATTGTTGCAACCGAGACAAAGTGAAACGGTGACATTGACACTCACTGATAGTGATTTGGCCTCGTTCAGTGAAAAAGAGAGTGCTTGGATTGCAGAAGCCGGACAATATAAGGTCGCTATTGGAGCCTCTTCAATGGACATCCGTCAGCAGGCCTCGTTCACTTTGCTGCAAACAAAGATTGTGCAGAAAGTGAAACCAGCCTTTGCTCCTGATAAGAACTTTGTGGATTTGAAGGCACCTAAGCCTTAGTATAACTAAGAGAGAGTTTGTTATTCTAAATGGTGATTGCACGAAGTCTGATTTTGACTGACTGCAGTCGCCATTTTTTGTATCGTACCTGCTAAGATGGATTATCCATATTTGTAATAAATAAAATAAGAAATTATGTAATAAATTTGATTCTTGTTTATTTAATCTATATTTTTGTAATCACCAATGAGAATGTGGCATCTGTTTACGAATAAATTTAGACTATGGAACCAAAAAAACTATTCAAATTCTTATTCTTTCTCCTCTCTATCCTTAGCGGGATATCTTGTAGCAACGATGATTCGCTTATTAAACCTTCAACCAGCTCAGTTTCCATGGAAGGAGAGGGCGGTGAAAGTGTTATCTCATTTGATAATGCTGACTGGACAATTGCCAGAGTAATCAATAAAGACGGTAACATGAACATTTATGGAAATACTTATTCTAAGGAAGGTGGATTGTTAACCGAAGCAACTTCTTTAACCTTGAATGGCTTGGGGAGTATGCAATCTGTCTGGTCCGATAAAGGCTTTACGATTGTTCGTGATACACCGACTTCATTGAAAATCATTCTTAATGAGAATATGACCGATGATGATTTCAATTTTGTCGTCTTACTTCAGTTGGGGCAAGAGGAAAAGGAAATAACTGTGCAACAAAAGAAATCAGAAGGCTATACGTTTGATAAAATAGAATATGCTTTGAATGAAGGTGATGGAGATTCAATCTACACTGGTGAATCGAATTTGTCTCATACATTCAATCTTTCTGAACCTTCGGAATTAACGATGTATCCTTTGATTAATACATATCGAGAAAGTTATTTTGAAAGTATTCAAGATGATGCTTTTTTATGGACTAATAACGATTCAGTTCTGGTAAAAACGCCTTCTGATATCTATAATGGTACAATATATTATGCAAATGTAAAGTCTGTTTATAACGATGTTTTTAGCAGAGAACCGGTAGATTATAAACAGATGCCTGAAACGGTAATTATTCCCGCAGGTAAATTGAAACTAGAGACAGAAATAGAATATCGCAGACGTAAGGTGTCGTACCTGTTGACACTGATAAATAACCGGACGAAAGAGACAAAGACTATTCATGGTAAATGGATTGAAATTCTGCCGACAGGACGTTTTAGCACGATATTGAGTAATGAATAGAGAGAATAGCCATTGATTCATCGGATATTTCTGCGTGATCAATGGCTATTCTTTCTATTATTTTATGCTTCGGTATTATTTTAGCGCAGCTTCAATTTTGCTCATTAAGTTTCCAAACTCTTCTTCTGTGTAACCAACGCTAATGTTTATTACTTTCCCGTCTTTCCCGATCAGATAACTTCTGGGGATGCTGCTACTGGCAAAGGTATCAAAGATGATACGTCCTTTGTCCGGATAGAGTGGAAAAGTAAAGCCTTTCTTGATGTTATACTTCTTCAATTCCGCATCTGTGTGATCACGTCCTATGACAAGTAATTTAAAATCAGCATTATCTTTTAGCTTAGGCCACAACTTAGCCTGTACGGCAGCCAGTTCCAACTGACAAGGTGGACACCAAGTGGCGAAGAAATTCACCAGAACCACTTTCCCCTCTAAATCAGAAGATTTGAATACATCTCCATTGTCCGATACAATGTTAAAAGCGGGCATCGTATCACCAACTTTTATTTTTTCCGAATTTTCTTTTTGTGCCTTTGCACTAAATGCAGCACATACGAGAACTAAACAAACTATAATCCCTTTTCTCATAATTACTCAATTTAAATGAATGATAAAGCAAAGATATAAAATATTAGTTACCAAGCTTTCAAAAACAACTATTTAGTAAAACTAAGATTCTGATGAAAATAAAGTGTTGCGATTTTATCTTTATTTTTTCATCAAAAAAAGAACTTTTATGACAACAAAAAAAGTATATAAAACGTTTATATATTTTCAACCTTATTTTATACTATAATTTAACATTAAAAGATAATAATCATCACATTATCAATTATATAAATAGAGAAAATTATGGAAAACACAAAGAGAAAATACCAGCCTGTAACTGCTGTATGGGAGGTGACGATGGGGTGTAATATGAATTGTATACATTGCGGATCGTCATGTAATAAACCTTATGCTGATGAATTGACTACTAGCGAAGCTCTTTCGTTGATAAAAGAAATGGCTCAATTGGGTGTGAAATGGGTTACATTATCGGGTGGAGAACCCCTGACAAGAGAAGATTTACCACAATTAATAAAATGTTTGAGAGAAAATAGTCTGGGTGCCAATGTGATTACAAACGGATGGCTGTTGGCTGAAAAAGCCCATTTGCTGAAAGAAGCAGGGGTATGTGTTGTGGCTGTAAGCATCGATGGCACGAAGGAAATTCATGATACTATCCGTCGTCAAGGTTCTTTTGAACGAGATATGGAAGGAATACGTTTGTTGCGGCAACTGGGTATAGAAGTAGGAGCTATTACGACCATCACAAAGAAAAACCTTGCTAACCTGAAGGAGTTGCGCGAAAAACTGATTGAGGCTGGTGTGGACTCATGGCAGGTGCAAATCGGACTACCGATGGGAAACTTGCTGAAACATAAGGAGAATGTGATGACTCCGGAACATGTAGATGAAATCATTGATTTTTGTTATGAAACAGCACTCGACGGTAGGATTCGGATGTATCCGGCCGATTGTATAGGATACTATACGGTGAAAGAACAGGAAGTGAAAAGACGCTCGTATAAGGCGGAAAATGCGCTATGGGAAGGCTGTAATGCAGGTGTCAGAGGTTTTGGCGTGTTGCAAAACGGCGACATTATAGGCTGCACGTCTGTAAGAGACAAAGAATTTATTGAGGGAAACATCCGTGAGCGTTCGCTAAATGATATCTGGAATGATGAGAATGCTTTTCGGTGGCGTCGGGAGTTGAAAAAAGAGATGCTGAGTGGCGAGTGTCAGAAGTGTATTTATGGCAGTAAGTGTTTGGGCGGATGTGCCAACACCCGATTAACCATGGAAGGTTCAATATATGGAGAGAATAAGTACTGTTCGTACAATGTGTATCTGAAGAAGAAAATGGAAGAAGTGAGGAGAATAAAAGATGTGAGGTACATTCAGGAAAAGGCCCAAGAAGCTTTGCGGAACGATGAAGTGCAGGTGGTAGCTCTGCTGGCAAAGCATGGCGTAGCGCTCGATAAAAATAACTTGGAACTATATAAATTGAAGGGATATGCCGATTTCATGTGCGGCAACTATGCGGATGCGGAAAGAAGTAACTCCGAAGCTCTCAAACTGTGCGGAGAGGATGCGTATGCCTTAAAAGGATTGGCGCTGTCTATGTACAAACAAGACAAATACCCGCTGGAAGATGTGATTCGCTTAATGGAGAGAGCGAACAGTTTGAATGGCGGCACAGATAATGATATTCTACACGACTTGAATCTTTTGCGACAGAAAAATCTGGTTTCCAGATGATATAAATCTTATGTTTAACATTAAATTAAAGTTCAATGGAAGAATCAATTACTGCCTATCAAGGCAAAAGTTTCAATGTGACTCTGCAATCGTATTTAGGAAGTACGAATTATGGATGGTGTTTGATCTCATTGCCGAAAGGCATTATTCTGGCAGGACAGATAAATGAACCAGTGGATTGCAGCGGGAGAAGTTCGCTTGTGAATCAGATGTTTTTCTTTATTGCTACTGAGGCTTCTCAAAGCCAACTTGAACTGGACTTTGGATTGTGCTGTCTCACGCAAAATCCGTCGGCAGTGACTCCATTTAAGTATGAAGAGAAAGTTACAGTATTTGTAAACGTAGTTCCGGCTAATACAATTGAAGGAAGCAAATTTGTGAAATACAGCGACAATGCCGCCGTCTATTCTCCCAGTACGGGCAATGATCTGATGGCAGCCTTGAAGTATGGCTATCCTTGTGATCTGGAAACTAATGTTGGTTTGAAGTATGGTTACCCATGTAGTCAAGATGCCTCCACTCTTATGAAATATGGCTATCCGTGCGGACAGGAAGCAGGTGCAGTGTTGAAATACGGCTACCCCTGTGGTCAGGAAGCAGCAGGTGTTGTGTTGAAGTATGGTTATCCTTGTGCACAAGATGCAGGAACGTTGGTAAAGTATGGCTATCCATGTGATCAGGCTAATATTGCAGCTTTCAAATATGGATACCCCGGATGTTAAGCGTACTTTGGTATGATTAATTGACAGCCTATAAATCATTAAGTTCAGCGTGCTGAACTAGTTACTTCGCCGCGCTGAACTTATTAGTTTAATCAATTCCTCTCAAAAAGCCTGTAGAAGGGGTTTCAAATGTTGACAGATGGAGTGGTAGATATTATTGTGTCTATTATACCTTCGTAAACAAGAACACAAATGAACTACCATGCGATTGGGGAAATTTATCTTTTTGCTCGGTTGTTTTCTGGAATATTGATAACCCCAGAGCCATCAACCAACCATTTATTACCTTGGTTTACAATTTTCATAACTAAAATGAAGTCCGGCCAATCTTTCCCTTTGAGAGTAACAAATCCCGTTTTATTATCGTATTTAACGAGTTCAAACCCTTTATCTGGATAATCTTGGGCATCGAGAATTGGATCAAAATCTAAACCGATTTCTGGATCTGCCTTGATTGCAGAATCTACAAGAATGTTATAAGTAGATTTGAATTTCTCTGTTAAGAGTTTATTGTTCTTAATCCATTTACTATTTGGTGAAGTTTGTTGAGAACAAAAAATAACATATTGATTTATGAACTTTAATGCAATGGTTGAACTTGGTTCTAAATTAGAAGTAACAATAGCTGTTTGAGCATTGCAGTTTAAAACTAGGCTAAATGAAAAAATAAGAATAAAATATATAGACTTCATATATCCATGAAAATGTTATGGTATCAAATATAATGAATGGCTCAAATACTTCTCTAATACTTGACCTCTATTTAATTACTTTTAATATTTAATAGCCTCAAAATGAATCTAAAATTTGTCTTTTTATTGGGTTTACACTATCTGAGAATGCATCGAAAAATCTTGTATAGCTCATACGGAACTAAATATCAAATAGAGAAATAACATTCCGAAGTATATGCAAATCAAAAAAAACGCTTTATCCCTTCTTATATTCAACACTTTCTTTATATTTGCCACAGTATTTATAGAATTAAATGATAGTGATCATGAGAAGAAAAATAGCAATGTTATTACTTTCCACTCTTTTATTAAGTGGATGTGCCACAGGACGAATGGGTGATCCAAACGCCATGCTTGCAGGAGCTTCTGTCGGTGGATCTCTGGGAAATGCGGTAGGCGGTTTGATTGGGGAAAATAACAATGGTTGGAGAGGCGGATATCGTGGCTCAGCGATTGGAACGATTATTGGCACAATTGCCGGAGCGGCTATTGGTAATGCATTAACTACTCCCCAAGAAGAATCGACGAATAGCACTTACATTCCGGATACTCATCATGAAATGTATTCAAGGCCAAATATTACAGAACGTCCTCGTGTTCAGCAACTCTCAAATTTATTGAGATTGCGCAATATTCGTTTTATAGACGATGGTCGAAATCAAGCGATTGATGCCGGAGAAAATAGTAAAGTGATTTTTGAAGTCATGAACGAAGGAGAAAGATCTGCATATAGCGTGGTTCCTATTGTGGAACAAGTGAGCAATATGAAATATATCGGTATTTCTCCATCGGTTATGATAGAACAAATTCTTCCGGGAGAAGGTATTCGCTACACTGCTACTGTTTATGCGGGTAATAAGCTAAAGGAGGGTGAGATTACTCTTCGTGTAGCGGTATCCGATGAAAACGGGGTAATTTGCGATTCTCAAGAATTCACTGTGCCCGCTCATCAGAGAGACTAAAGATTACTTCAAAAAAGATAAGGCATAATGAAAATGCATGCTTGGTGTCAATGATACTTTGGATGTAGCTGTATCGTATAGGATGGTGCAGGCTTTTAAGTAATGTGGAGAGTATCGGACTCGAACCGATCACCTTAACACTGCCAGTGTTACGCTCTAGCCAGATGAGCTAACCCCCCATTACGTTTTCGATCAATAAGGATAGATTTCCTTTTTTTGACGGGGCAAATATAATAGATTATTCTGAAATAATTGCTAAGTTTGCGGGGATAATCATAAAAAATATATATAATGTTGATTTATAATACGACCTACCAAATAGAGGATGAAGTACTTAGCACTTTTTTAATCTGGCTCAAAGAATGTTATATCCCTCAAGTAGAGATGGTTGGAATGTTGAAAAGACCAAGACTGTGTGAGGTGTTGAGCCATCGGAATGAGGATGGTGGTTCATCTTACTCACTACAGTGGGAGGTGGAAAGTTCGCTCTTGCTACACCGGTGGCACACGGAGCAGGGAAGACAACTCAATGAGGATTTAATCCATATTTTCAATAATAGGGTGGTGGGATTTCCCACATTAATGGAGGTGAAGGAGTGATTCAACCGGTAAAGGAAAAGATTATTTTGGGTATCGATCCGGGGACGACGATCATGGGATACGGTGTGCTGAAGATTACGGGCACGAAACCTGAATTGATTGCGATGGGGGTAATCGACTTGAGAAAATATAAGGACCATTATCTGAAATTAGGTAAGATATTTGAGCGTGTCATTGGCATTATTGAGAGTTATCTACCTGATGAGGTTGCCATTGAGGCTCCGTTCTTTGGAAAGAATGTGCAGTCGATGTTGAAGTTGGGACGTGCTCAGGGGGTGGCTATGGCGGCGGCGTTGAGCAGGGATATCCCGATAACTGAATATGCACCGTTGAAGATAAAAATGGCGATTACTGGCAAGGGACAGGCATCGAAAGAGCAGGTGGCGGATATGTTGCAACGTATGCTGCACATCTCGAAAGAGGATATGCCTACCTTTATGGATGCTACGGATGGACTGGCTGCTGCGTATTGTCATTACTTGCAGATGGGGCGGCCTACTCTGGAGAAGGGTTATAGTGGCTGGAAGGATTTTATCTCGAAGAATCCTGATAAGGTAAAGAAAGTGTAGATGATGTTTGTTTGAACAATAAAAGATGTAGAGAGATGAAAGTGAAAAGTATTCTTGTTACCGGATTATTGGCAACAATGTTGGTTGCCTGCGCACCTTCGAAGAAAGAGTATGCTACTTTTGCGGAGTATCCTGTGCGTGAGGATGATCTGACGGAAATGGAATATACGGCGGCGGGTACGAAGTTTGCTTTATGGGCTCCTACTGCTGATGAAGTAAGATTGATGCTGTTTGATTCCGGAGACGAGGGGCACGCATATCAGACGGTACCAATGGAACTTTCCGAGGATGGAACCTGGCGGGTAACAGTGGATAGAAATTTACTGGGTAAGTTTTATACGTTTAATGCAAAGATCAAAGATAAATGGCAGGGAGATACGCCGGGCATTAATGCGCATGCGGTAGGGGTGAACGGTAAACGGGCAGCCATCATTGATATGCGGGCTACTGATCCTAAGGGCTGGGAAGCGGATAGTCGCCCAACGTTGAAATCTCCTGCGGATGTGATTATTTATGAGATGCATCATCGTGATTTCTCGGTGCATGCGTCGTCGGGCATGAAGCATAAAGGTAAGTTCTTGGCATTGACTGAGCGGGGTACGAAAAGTACCGATAGTTTAAGCACCACCGGTATTGATCATCTGGTGGAACTCGGCGTGACGCATGTGCATCTTTTGCCGTCGTTTGATTTTGCATCGGTGGATGAAACACGACTGAAGGATAAGAAATATAATTGGGGATACGATCCAATGAACTATAATGTGCCGGAGGGTTCGTATGCTAGCGATCCTTTTGCGCCTTCTACACGAATCAGAGAGTTTAAGAAGATGGTACAAGCTTTGCATAAAGCGGGCATACGGGTTATACTGGATGTGGTGTATAATCATACTTACAGCGCTGAAGAGAGTAGTTTCGAACGTACAGTGCCGGGATATTTCTACCGACAGAAGCCTGACGGGAAGTTAGCCAATGGTTCGGGTTGTGGCAACGAAACTGCTAGTGAACGGCCTATGGTGCGGAAGTTTATGATAGAGTCGGTACTTTACTGGATGAATGAATATCACATTGACGGCTTTCGCTTCGACTTGATGGGGATACATGATCTTGAAACGATGAATGAAATTCGTCGGGCGGTGGATGCGGTAGATCCGTCTGTTTTCATCTATGGCGAGGGATGGGCGGCCGAGGCTCCTCAATTGCCTGCCGACTCATTGGCAATGAAGGCAAATATGAAGAAGATGCCTGATATTGCTGCTTTCTCTGACGAATTGCGTGATGGTCTTCGCGGGCCTTTCGATAAGAATAGTAAAGGTGCTTTCCTGGCAGGTGTTCCGGGAAACGAAGAAAGCGTCAAGTTTGGTATTGTGGGAGCTGTGCAACATCCGCAGGTACGCTACCATTTAGTGAACTATAGCAAAGCACCGTGGGCGAAGGAGCCTACACAGATGATTAGTTATGTGTCTTGCCATGACGATATGTGCCTGGTAGACAGATTGAGAGCAAGTGTGCCCGGTATCACTCCGGAGCAGTTGGTGAAACTCGACAAATTAGCGCAGACGGCAGTGTTTACTTCTCAAGGAGTTCCTTTTATTCTAGCAGGAGAGGAGATGATGCGCAATAAGAAAGGAGTACACAATAGCTTTGAAAGTCCTGATTCGATCAATGCCATTGATTGGCGGTTAAAGGCTATTCATTCGGATGTTTTTGCTTACTATAAAGGGTTGATTGCCTTACGTAAGGCGCATCCTGCATTTCGCATGGGCAGCGCCGAACTGGTGCGTAAGCATCTGGAATTTCTTCCGGTAGAAGGAACCAATTTAATAGCATTCCGACTGAAAGGACATGCGAATGGTGATGTTTTTGAAGATATTATTGTTATTCTTAATGCGAATACGCAGTTAGTCAAGGTAGCAGTGCCGGAAGGTAAATACACGGTTCTTTGCAAAGATGGCATGATAAACCTTGCAGGCGGACTGGGTGCAACTTATGGGCCTGAGATGTACGTTGCAGCACAGTCGGCTTTGATCATAGGTAAATGAAATAGCCGAAGCTATTTCATTTCTCTTGCCTGAGCAGCCTGTTCTTTGTATTCCGTGGGTGATACGCCATAAAACTCTTTGAAGGAATTAGAGAAATGAGATAAATTTGCAAATCCTGTAGCATAAGCTACCTCGGAGATGGTCAGGTCTTTTTCTTGGAAAAGAGTAGCAGCCTGTTTTAAACGAATACCACGAATAAAGTCACGTGCCGATTGATTGGTGAGTTCTTTGAGCTTGCGATGCATGTGTACGCGACTCATTCCTGCATTGGCAGCCAGTAACTCTACGTTTAGAGCCGGGTCGGAGAGGTGTTCGTTGATAGTTCTCATGATCTTTTCCATCAAAGCTTCGTCGGATGATTTCATTTCAATCTTTGCCATCTTTTCGTCGACCTGTTTGCCGCCTATATATTTACTCTTCAAACGTTCACGATTACTAAGCAGGTTGCCGATGGTAGTGCGAAGTAGCTCTGTATTGAAAGGCTTCACAAGATATGCGTCGGCACCTATTTCAAGTCCCTCTAGTCGATCTTCCTGTTTCGATTTGGCTGTGAGTAATATAACGGGTATGTAGTTGATGTTGATGTTTTGTTTTATTTTTCGACAAAGAGTAATGCCGTCCATTTCGGGCATCATCACGTCACTGATAACAAGATCTGGCTTTTCCTTTAGAGTGTATTCCAGTGCTTCACGCCCATTTACACACTCTGCTATATGGTATTCTTCATTCAATTCGTTACAGATATAGTGACGTATTTCATCATCGTCTTCTACCACCAGAATTCGATAATGCGTTCTAGCTTTCATCTTTTTCGTGTGATCTTCTTCTCCTTGTGAAGCAGCATACTGGGCTGCTTCTTTTTCCATCGAGATAGGTTTCAGACTGGGTATTTCGGAAGGGTCTTCCAACTCATCTATCTCGAGATGGTCGCATCCCAACGGCAAACGAATGATGAAACGTGTACCCGGGGCATCTTTGCGATTCTCGGCTCTAATAATGCCATGATGTAGCTGTACGAGAGAACGTGAAAGATGCAGTCCGATGCCGGTACCAAAATTAGATTTGGTCAGGTCGTTATCTATCTGATAGAAGCGTTCGAATATCTGTTCTATCTTATTTTGGTCAATGCCTATTCCTGTATCAGAGACGCTTATTTCAAAATAGTTTTTGAGCGGGCCACGTACATTTTCATCGTGTCCGGTGGTCAGTTCTACCGAAATGCTTCCTCCTTCGGGTGTATATTTAAAGGCATTCGAGAAAACATTTAGTAGCACTTTATCAAAGTTATTGAGGTCTACCCAGACTTTTAACTCTTCTTTGCGAACAGTCGTTTGTAAGGATACTTCGGCCGATTTATCAGTGCTTAGTGATGATGCAAAGGTGAATGAGATATTTTTCTTCTGAGCCTGATAGTCGAAGGTCTGCATGAGGTCGTCAATGAACCCTACAATATCTGTTTCACGGAACTTCAGGTGCATTTGCCCCTTATCAAGCTTACGAATGTCCATGAGCTGATTGATGAGTCGCAAAATACGTTGCGCATTGCGATAGATCATCAGGTAGGTGGTTTGTTTGGATGAGTTCTCAGCAATCAATTTTTCCAACGGACTAATAATGAGAGTCATTGGAGTTCGTATCTCGTGAGATATGTTGATGAAGAACTGTAATTTGGCTTCACTTATCTGCTCTTGGTGTTCACGTTTCAGCAACTCCTGTTTATGGCGTATGCGGGAAAGGAGGTACATGGTAATGGCATAAATAATTGCCACACTGAATATGGACCAGATGATGATGGCCCACCAAGTTTGGAACCAGGGTGGAGTGATAATGATGGTTACCGTTCGTATGTTTGAATAGTTATCGTGATCACATGCTCTTATTCGAAATGTATATTTACCCGGATTCAGGTTGCTGAAAGTAACACGGTTTACTCCCGGACGATTGCTGATCCATTCGTTGCCCAACTCATCTATTTTATATTGATAGCTGATGCGTTCAGGATTATTAAATTCGAGCACAGAGAATTCAATACTGAATGTGTTTTCGTTGTGAGCTAGCGTGAAGCGATCGGCATCCATAACGGAAGTATCGGTTATTACGTTATTTCCCGATTTATCTCCTTTTCTCACAACATGATTAGAGATAGACAGCTCGGTGATGATCACTTTCAACTCCTTCTTTTGCTCGGTTATTTCTTTAGGAAAGAAGCTTGTGATACCGTTTGTTCCACCAAAATAAATTTTTCCACGAATGTCTTTGAACACTGCCCCACGTGTAAATTCATTGCCCTGAATGCCGTCACAAGCGTAGTAGTTGATAAATTTTTTGGCTTTAACGATTAGTTTAGCAATTCCTTGGTGAGTACTTATCCAGATGTTGCCACGTTCATCTTCCGCTAGCCCGCAGATAACATCACTGGGCAATCCGTTGGTCGTGGTGAAATGCGTGATACTTGATTGTTTTTTATCAAAACAAGCTAATCCTTCCGAAGTGCCCGCCCATATATTCCCGTTCGATGCCTCGAGTAATGTATAGACAACATATCCCGGCAACAGATTATTCAGGTTCTTATAATTAATGAATGTTTTTTTCTTCGTATTGAAGCAAGAAAGTCCTTTGTAGGTTCCGATCCAAAGTATTCCATTTCGATCTTTCATGATGCAATTAATCCAGTCGTTGGGCAACTTGTTGATGCTCCAATCATCATTCTCGCTTCGTGTAGATTCATAGTGTGTCACTGTACGATTATTCAGATTCATCTTATACATGCCCGATCCATAAGTTCCGACCCATAAGTTTTTATCATTATCCTCCGTGAGGCAAAGTACCTTCTCATTGCCACCATTGTTAGCTCCTTTTGATGATAAACTTGTGATGTATTCGCACTGTCCGGTATGCTTGTTGAGCTTCGCCAGTCCGTTAAAATAAGATCCGATCCATAAATCTTGATTAGAATCCTCAAATATACACATGATTGTTCCCGGTACGGAATGAGGATTGCCCGCTTGAGGAGAATAATGTGCTAATTGTTCTCCTTTGTCATTAATAGCATACAGTCCGTCATTGTCTGTTCCCACCCATGTCATGCCCGATTTGTCCGTGCAGATAGCCATGACACAGCTAGAGCCGATTGTGTTCTTTCGGATCGATTTATAGCCATAATAACCAAATTTATTTGGTGTTCCGGGGATGAGAATGATTCCTTTTTGAAAGATACCCAACCAGAGATTTCCGTCTTTATCTTCAATAAGCGAGTGGATCTTCGATTTGGAAAAATCAAAAGGAGCTGCGTTAATCTCACTGTCTTCTATTCTATTTTTGGTAGCATTATATTCTTTGAGCCCTTCTCCATCTGTGCCAATGAATAAGCGTCCCTGTTTATCGATCATAAGCGTGCGGATATTAAGCAGTACATTCTTTTTATAGGGAACGGGTTGGAATTTACTACCTTTACTTTCTGCAGGCAATTTGAATAATCCTCCTGTTAGTGTACCAAGATAGATATTTCCTTTTCTATCTTCAGAGATGGCGTATACATCGTCACTTGAAAGATCTTGCGGAGCTTTGAAATGCTTCATTGTTTTCCTCTCGGGCGAATAGCAGAATACTCCCTTATCTTCTGTGGCAATCCATAGGTTTTGCTTCGAATCTTCAAAAATCACGTTTAGAAAATTGCTGTGCATTTTTTCTATCAATGCTGATTCTGTTTGGAATTCTTGTGTTTCTCTGCCTTTTTTCAACGAAATAACTCCTTGTCCCGATGTTGCGATCCAAATATCCCCATTGGTTCGTTCCACAATAGAAGTGATGTGCGGGTTAGCCCTTCCGTCTCTACGACGTATATGCACTTCTTTAAAAGAATCAGTAGCCCGATCATATATTTGCAAGCCATTAATACATCCTATCCAAAAGCGACCGAAACTATCTTCGAAAAGCGTACGTACGTAGTTGTTCTTTATACTGGTGCTGTCGGAAGCAACATGCTTATAGGTGGAAAAGCGTGCCCCATCTGAACGGTTTAGCCCGTTTTCCGTAGCAATCCAGATAAAGCCTTTTTTATCTTGATAGACTTGATTGATGAGGCTGTTGGATAATTCTTTGTCGGTAGAATAAAATCTTCCTGTCTGCGCTTTCACATGGAAAGGCGATACAAGTATAAGGAGAGCAATGATTGCCAGAATAAGCTTCTTCATAAATTGAGATATCGTTAACTTCGAAAGACAAAGATAGATAAATTAACGTAAGTTCGACGAATTATATCCATCCGATTTCTTTTTTATCCATTTATAAAACATCGATGCAAGAAATAAAAGTTACAAAAAATGGATGTTTGGGAAATTATTAAAGATTAAGTGCTTTCTTTACTTAAAATATTGATCTTGAGCTGTTTATATGTATTCGTGTTACGTCCTTATAAGATTCTGTTACATTAAACTTTGAGAATGTAATGTTAGCGACACTTTGTGTAACATGCTTTTTGAATCTTATTAGAATCATTCTCTATATTTGCCGTGCTATATTAACAAATATAGCATCAGACAAAAGTATTTACGGCAGCGAAAAAGATGAAGCAATCATTGTGTTTTTATTTTTTAGAAATGGGAATTACATGAAAAACGATATTGCAGTGCTAAAAAGTTATTCAATTTATTTTATAATCTTTATTCTATATAATTAATGGAAATATCAACATTTAAATTCACATTATCACGGAGTCAACAAACTATAACATTGTTTGCTTTTATGATTTTATCTTTCAATGTAATATTGAGTGGGAAAAGCATGACGAAGGGAAATCTCTCTAAGAATACTCCACTTTTCACCCAATTTATTTATCAGGGTAATGATCAGGTATATATAGATAACCCTTTGCTTCCGGATGAATTTTATACCCCAATCTTGCAAGGATGTTATCCTGATCCTAGTATCACATGTAAGGGAAAGGATTACTATTTGGTGAATTCTTCATTTGCAATTTTTCCGGGAGTGCCTATTTTCCATTCCACTGATTTGGTAAATTGGAAACAAATAGGACATGTGTTGGATCGACCTTCGCAGCTTAAAGTAGAAAATTCGGGAATCAGTGCCGGGGTATATGCGCCGGCTATAAAGTATAATCCGTATAATGATACTTTTTACATGATCACTACGCAATTTTCCGGAGGTTTTGGAAATATGGTGGTCAAAACTAAAGATCCTCTTCAGGGATGGAGTGATCCTGTAAAATTGCAGTTTGCCGGTATTGATCCTTCTCTTTTTTTTGATGATGATGGCAGAGCTTATCTGCTGCACAACGACGCACCCGAGAAAGGAAAAGAACTTTATTCGGGACACCGCGTGATCAAGATCTGGGAGTATGATTTAACAAATGATCAGGTAATTGTCGGAACAGATAAAGTTATTGTTGATGGAGGCGTTGATATAACTCAAAAACCGATTTGGATTGAAGGACCTCATCTCTATAAAAAAGACGGCCGCTACTATCTGATGTGTGCTGAAGGAGGTACAGGCGGATGGCATAGCGAAGTTATTTTTGTGAGCGATAATCCTAAAGGTCCTTACAAGCCAGCTCCAAGTAATCCTATTCTTACGCAGCGATATTTTCCTGCTAATCGTGCCAATAAGGTTGATTGGGCCGGACATGCTGATCTGGTTGAAGGTCCTAATGGTAAATACTATGGTGTGTTTCTGGGAATTCGTCCTAATGAGAAACAACGCGTAAATAAAGGGCGTGAAACATTTATTCTTCCAATCGATTGGAGTGGAGAATTTCCTGTGTTCGAAAATGGCCTTGTTCCTCTGACTCCAAAATTAAAAATGCCTCAAGGTGTGGAAAATAAAACGGGAAAGGATGGATTTGTTCCTAATGGAAACTTTGAATTTATAGATAACTTTGATTCTGAAAAACTTGATTTAAGATGGGTTGGGATAAGAGGACCGCGTGAAGATTTCGTAACTATAACTAAAAAAGGACTACAGATAAAACCATACCAGACGAATATCAAAGAAGTAAAGCCGACTTCTACTCTCTTTTATCGCCAACAACATGATTGTTTTACGGCAACCACAACGATGAATTACAATCCGAAGTCAGAAAAAGAACTTGCAGGTATAACTTGCTATCAGAGTGAAAAATTCAACTATGTGTTTGGTTTGACTAAGAAAGGTGAAGATTACTATCTGTTGCTAGAGAGAACCGAAAAAGGTAAATCTAGTATTCTTGCAAGTGTTAAACTTGATAGCCATACCTCTATTTCGTTGCAGGTAGAAGCTACTAGGGGAGATGAGTATAGATTCAACTATTCTGTAAATGCAAAGGACTTTATTAATTTAGGCGGTAGCGTTTCTGGTGATATTCTTTCTACAAATGTTGCGGGAGGATTTACCGGATCTTTGATTGGCTTGTATGCCACTTTAGCCAATGATGCTTTGCCTCAATAAACAAAATTGTTGTTTGTGAATTTTGAGGGAAAGTAACATCTCATTGTCCTTTCTATATATTCTTGATTGGGAACTGCTTAAAATGAGGAATATATTAAATGGAAAAATATAATAGTCACTCTTAGGTTATAAATTGATTAGGTTTTAATTTTCATTATTCTCTGTTCTTTGCAGGGAGTCTCTTTTGTCCTTTTTATATTCCACATTTTCTGAGAAAGAAAGTGTGGAATTTTATTGTCTCAATACTTGTTGTTTTATCGTTTTTATATCGCTTATCTATGCTTTCATCTTAGATTTTCCTGTAATATTTTTCATCTTTGGATTCTAATTTGGTGCCTTTCTTTTCTTTTTTCTTGCTGATGTCTGAATATCTGGGCATTTCCTTTTGGTTGAATAGCCTGGTTTTACTATAAACATGTGAGCAATATTTCCATTTTTTATTATCTTTGGCGAGTGTTATTTGTTAATGCAAATCAGATGCTTTTTATTTTGAAAAAACTTCTATGAAACGTCTAGATAACTTTGTTAATAAAATTATTCCCATGAAAAAAATGCTTTCCGTTTTATTATTATTATTTACTTCGTTTACTTATGGACAGCAAGGACGGATGTTCACGATAGATAAGGAATTATCCAACAGTATTATTAACAATATATATCAGGATAAAAAAGGAAATATTTGGATGGCGACTGAGGACGGGTTAAATCGCTATGATGGTGCTAAGTTTACGGTATTTAAGCATGAAGATGGGGATGTACATTCGTTGATTGATGACAATGTTTGTACGGTCTATGAAGATTATAAAGGACATTTTCTCGTTGGAACTATAAGAGGGTTACAGTTATATGATCCATCAACTGATGTTTTCACTGAAATACCGATCTTTGATAAAATAGGTAATAATCTGAATATGAATGCACATATTACTAAAATATTGGAGCGAAAAAACGGTGAATTACTTGTTGCTACGTCTGGGCATGGCATCTTCTCTTTAAAGTTTAAAAATAACTATCCGGAGATTACTGAGATGAATATGTCTATTCCTAATTTATTTATTGCAAATATATTTGAAGATAGAGAGGAGAATCTGTGGATATCGACTGAAGGAAGAGGGCTTTTTCGCTTGAGCAAAACGAAAGAACTTTATAAATACTTTTGTGATAAAAAGGCAACTTGGGATATTATAACCTCAATTTGTCAGGACGAGAAGGGAAGTATTTATGCGGGTAGTATGAGTAAAGGTATTTTTATTTATGATAAGAAGAGAGATTCTTTTTATCCGATGTCTTACCACGATAATTTGACTTTACCCGTTCGAATTCTTTATCCGGTTGGCAAAAACGAGATATACATAGGAACAGCTGGTTGTGGTATAAAAATTTGTGATACTCGTACGGGCGAAATGAAGGGAGGAGGGACTAATTTTGCAACTTTTGATTTTGAAAAATCAGAAGTTCGTACCATAATGAAAGATCGCATAGGTAATATTTGGCTAGGTGTCAATACGAAAGGGGTAATGTTACTTCCGGCTATAACAAATGCTTTCAAATATTTAGGATGCAAATCTTTAATCGGTAGTAAAATAGGGCTGAACAGTATTGTCTCTGTCTGCGAAGACTATAATGGTTCCTTATGGCTTGGTGCTGCCAATGATGGTCTTTATTGCCTAGGATCGGATGGTAAATTGAAAAAACATTTTGAACATTCCGATAGTCCTTATTCTGTTCCTTCTAATGTTGCTAGTGTATATGAAGATTCAAAACGAAATATTTGGTTGGGATCAACTTCGGATGGTATGGCCCAAATGGATCCTCAAACAGGAAAGTGTAAATACATCGTGCTATTAGATAATAAAGCAAATAACGTAAAACGTATCTGGTGTTTTGAAGAAGATCACAGTAAGAGGCTGTGGATCGCTTCTTTGGGAGGCGGATTATTTTATATGGACTTAGAAACGGGCAAGATCACTCGTTGTAAAGTACCATTAAGTGGCAAAGTTTACAAAAGCAATGTTAATTTCTTGCATAATCGCTGGATAAACTGTTTGCTATGCACTTCAAATGAAAAATTATATATTGGTACCTGTGATGGATTGGGCTGTTTGGATTTGAAAACAATGAATTTCGTCTCTACCTATAAAAAAAACAGGCTTTTCTCCGGAAGTATGATATATGCGCTGTATCAAGATTATAGAGGAGATATATGGATTGGCACTTCCAAAGGATTAATTATGCTTAATGAAAAGACTGGTAACTCCCGGACATATACTACGAAAGATGGACTACCTAATAATGTAATTTGCGCGATTAAAGGAGATAAGAACAAAAATCTGTGGTTAAGTACTAATTGTGGCATTTCACGCTTAAACCTATCTGATAATACTTTCATCAATTACTACGCTAGCGACGGATTACAAGGAAATGAGTTTAGTAAAGGAGCCGCTTTTCAAGATAAAAAAGGAAATCTTATTTTTGGAGGGATTAATGGCATAACTTACTTTGACCCTCGCAAAATTACTATTCCGGTTAAAAAAATTGAGGTTAGAATAACTGATTTTTACCTAAATAATAAGTCTGTCAAAAAGGGTATGACTTCCGGAGGGCGCGAAATTGTAAATGAAGCCGTGACGGATGCTGACAAATTTCATCTTTGTTATAAAGATAACTCATTTAGCATTGAGTTTTCGACTATGGAGTTTTATAATCCGGAGCGTATTACTTTTATGTATTCTTTAAATGATGCCAATTGGATAAGTTTACGACCTGGCATTAATAAAGTTTCCTTTAGCAATTTATCGCCTGGAACATATTGTTTCAGCGTAAAAGCGAAGGATTATATGACGTATTCCGATGTAAAAGAAATATTTATAACGATCTCGCCTGCATGGTATGCCTCGATTTGGGCTAAATTTGTGTATTTTATTTTGTTTCTTCTTGTAGCTTGTTTCGTAGCTCTGCAGTTAAGACATCGATATAAGGCTCATCAAGAGATACTGCAACATATTCATGCTGAACAAATCAACGAAGCTAAATTGCAATTTTTTATTAATATATCTCATGAGATACGCACTCCAATGACACTTATTATTAGCCCATTGGAAAAATTGATTGCCGAAAATTCACCTAAACAAGCCACCTATTTGATGATTTATCGCAATGCACAACGCATCTTGCGACTTATTAATCAGCTAATGGATATTCGTAAGATTGATAAAGGACAAATGTCTCTGGTATTTCATGAAACTGATATTATAAGTTTCGTAAAAGATCTATGTGATACATTCGAACAGCAGGCTAATGCTAAAAGTATACAGCTGCAAATTCATCATGAGATACCGGATTTGGCAGTATGGATAGATCCGTCTAATTTTGATAAGGTTATTCTTAATATCTTATCGAACGCATTTAAGTTTACTCCTGAGCAAGGCCAAATCGATGTTTACATTCAGACAGGTGAAGATAAGAAAAGATCAGATCCTTTACGGCATTATGTGGAAATTATTATAGCCGATAATGGAATTGGTATCGAAGAAAAAGAGATGGTGCATATTTTTGAACGTTTTTATCAAATTCGAAATAGCTTAAACAATTCAAATATAGGCACGGGGATAGGTCTTCATTTGACTCGCTCATTGGTTGAGCTGCATCATGGAACTGTTTATGCGCTAAACAATGTTGATAAATCCGGTTGCCGCTTTATTATTCGTCTACCGTTGGGTAATGCCCATTTGTTGCCAGAAGAAATGGAAAGTTCGGAGTTTAGAGAACTCGATCCTTTAAATAATATGCAGCCAGCTTTACTGGAATCGGATATTGAAACGGGCAATAAAATTAAAGCCAAGAGCAAATATTCAGTTTTGGTAGTAGAAGATGATGAAGAAATACGAAAATATATTTGTGACGAATTGGCTAATCAGTTTCACATGTTGGAGAGTGGGAATGGTAAAGATGCATTTGCTCTGATTTTGAAGAAAGCTCCTGATTTGGTTATCAGCGATGTGATGATGCCGGAAATGGATGGCTTTACCTTATGCCGAAAAATAAAACAAAATGTAACAATAAACCATGTACCGGTTATCTTGCTTACTGCAAAAACAAGAGAAGAAGATAACGTTGAGGGATTAGATATGGGGGCAGATGCCTATATGGTAAAACCATTTAGTATTGATGTTCTACAGAAAACAGTTGAAAGTATTATTAAGAATAGAGAATCTTTGCGTAATACATTTGGAGGCCAGCAAGACCAGGCAGATAAACTTCAAAAAATAGAAGCTAAATCTCCTGATGATAAATTGCTTGAAAGAGTAATGAAGGTAATCAATAATAATATAAGTAACCCAGATTTAACCGTTGAAATGATTACTGAACAGGTTGGCATCAGTCGGGTACATTTACATCGTAAAATGAAAGAGCTTACAAACCAAACGACACGTGATTTTATACGAAATGTACGGCTTAGGCAGGCTGCTTCTTTGTTGGCTACTAAACACCATAACGTAACAGAAGTAGCCACACTGACCGGATTTACAAATGCCAACTATTTTGCCGTTGTGTTTAAGGAAATGTATGGAGTATCTCCTACTACATATATGGAAGAACATTTATGCAATAAACAATAAATAATCTTATCCGAATTTTCGAAGAGAATGGAATATAAGCTTCCTTTTTTGATAAAAAAGGGCGTTTATGCTATATTCCATTCTCTTTTTTTTGATAAAGACATATATCTACTCTTTTATGCTAAAGAAACCTCTATTATTTTCGCCGTAACATGTTTTTGTTTTCTCGTTACATTCTTGTGAGAGAGACTTTTGGTGTAACATAGCCTTCCTTTAAAGTAACACTCTTTAAATGGTATGTAATAATGGTTTATGGTATATGTAACATTTTTATGGTGAGCACTTACTCGGTATGAAGTATATTTGCGTATCTGTTAATTTTCAAGTAGTAAAATCATCTTTAAATTTAATGCCTATGAACTAATGTTAATGCTAAAAGAAACACACCTCTGCAAATTTAATTATTGCCATGCAATTCTTTTTTTAATAAAGTAGAAAAACACTCAAATTATTTATTTAGTATGTATAATAAAAGAAATATTGAGATATCTAGACAGAACTCCTTGTTTTCTCTTTTACAGATTAATAGGAAACTGTTGTTAACCGGATTATTATTTTTATTAGCGAATTTTTGTTTCGTTCCATTGTTTGCTCAAAACAAGAGTATAAGCGGTACAGTATTGGATACAGCCGGAGAACCCGTTATTGGAGCAAATATACAGGTAAAAGGTACAGTTATTGGTAGTATAACTGATCTTGAAGGCCACTTTTCATTTCAAGCACCTCAACGCGGCACGTTGGTCATTTCTTATGTCGGTTACAAAACACAAGAAATAGCTTTAGGAAAACCTAGTTATAAAATCACCTTAGAGGAAGACTTCGCGACTTTAGATGAAGTTGTTGTGGTTGGTTATGGTACTGCCAAGAAAAGTGATTTAACGGGTGCTGTAATGAGTGCTAATATTAAAGATTTTGAAAAGTCTCCAAATACTAACATTATGCAGTCTTTACAAGGTAGTGTTCCTGGCTTGAATATTGGTCAGGTTACCAGCGCTGGTTCCACCCCCAGTATTTCTATTCGTGGTAAGAACACCATCTCAGGTAATACTAGTGTTTTAATTGTGCTTGATGGCATTATCTATGGAAACGAGCTTTCTTCGATCAATCCGGCAGATATAGAATCTATCGACATCCTTAAGGATGCAAGTGCTACAGCTGTTTATGGGGCGCAGGCTGCTAATGGCGTTATGCTTATTACGACGAAAAAAGGTAAATCAGGTAAGGCTAAGGTTAATTTCACCTCTTCTTATACGATTCAAAATCCTACTCATAATTATTCAACGATGAATAGGAGCCAATATCTTACTTTTCTAAGAAATCTTATGTGGAGTAAAGAATATACAAAAGATTCGGGTTATACAGAGAAGGATGAAAGTTTTAATTTGGCTGATTATTTGCCGGAGACGTATATGACAGATGATGAAAAAAATATCTCTGAAACTGACTTTAACTGGTGGGATACGTGTACACGACAAGCTTCTATTTTTGATAATCATCTTACAATTTCTGGTGGTACAGATGCTCTTTCCTACTTGGTTTCTTATGGTAATGTTAGTCAAGAGAACTTCCTTTTGAATGATAATTTTAAGCGAAACAGTGTGCGTGTCAATTTGGATGCAAAGGTTCGTTCATGGTGGAAACTTGGTGTACAGGTTTCCGGTTCTTTTGTTAATCAGGATGGTGCTGAACCTACTTTGTGGACATTATATTCTATGAACCCATTGGCAACTGCCTATAATACGGATGGTTCGATAAAATCAGCTCCGATGGAAATGGCACGCGCTAATCCACTATTAGGTAGTAATATCACAGACAAGGAACGGCATAATTATTTTATTGGAAACGTCTATTCCGAAATTCAATTGCCATTGAAAGGATTGACTTACCGCATTAATTGGGGTAATGATTACACGATTAATACGCATAACCAGACCAACCCTTATGGAAATTCAGAAACAGGCGAAGCCTATAAAACATTTTCGAGCAGTTATAATTATACGGTAGATAATATTGTTAATTATGCAAGAGACTTCGGCTTACATAGTATTGGGGCTACTCTCGTATATGGTATCAGAGAAAACAATTACTCATATACTAAGGCTGATGCTACGGAGTTTTCTAATTTGACATTGGGTTACAATAGCTTAGAGCTTGGAACGAATCAATTTACAACTTCAGATGCGAATGATGCTTCTTTCTTGTATCAGATGGCACGTGTGAATTATAAATATAATAATAGGTATCTGCTTACCGCTACGGTGAGAAGAGATGGTTTTTCCGGATTTGCTGCAAATCATAAAACGGCAATATTCCCTTCTATAGCTTTGGGATGGGTTATTTCTGATGAGAGTTTCTTTAAAGTTCCGGTTATTAATTATTTGAAATTACGTGGTGGATACGGAGTTAGTGGTAACCTGACAAAAAGCTATTCTTCATTGGCAAAGGTGACGACGAGTTCTGGTTATGTGTTTAAAGATGACGGCACAGCAGTAATCAGAGAAGAGCTGTCTTCTATGGAGAACAAAGATCTAAAGTGGGAAACAACAGGTGGCTATAATTTCGGGGTCGATTTTCGTTTATTGAAAGATCGTATTCAGGGCTCATTGGAAATGTATAAAACAACAACAACCAATTTGCTGTATGACGTGTCAATTCCTACCATCACAGGATTTTCTTCCATAACTTCCAATGTTGGTAAAATTAGCAATAAAGGTATTGAGCTTACTGTTACTTCACGTAATATTGTTACCAAAGACTTTGAATGGAGCACTACATTCAATATCTCTTCAAATAAAAATAAGGTTCTTGAATTGACAGGTAAAGGTGATTTAATATCTAGTGGGCTTTTTATTGGAAAATCTTTATCGGCTGTCTATGGATATAAAATAGATGGTATCTATCAAGCAAGTGATGATGTTCCAAGTGGGTACTATATTGGAAATTATAAAATTCATGACGAAACCGGTGAGGGGTCGATAACAACGGATGACCGTACGATTTTGGGAAAAACCGATCCTGCTTATCGTTTTAGTATCATGAATAAATTCACTTACAAGGATTTCTCCTTATCTTTCTTTGTTAATTCTGTGCAGGGGGGTAAAGATGGATACTTGGGTGAGAATACTTACACATTAATTCAGGACAATACTGCTCGTGCTTGTAATCATCTTAATGAGTTTTCTAAACATGTTTGGTCAATCGAAAATCCTGGTGGAATTTATTCTGCATCGACTGCCACTGCATCAATCGTACCAATAAGATATGAAGATAGAAGCTTTATTCGTTTACAAGATGTTTCGTTGGGCTATAACTTACCGAAAAAGTTAATTCAACCTATCGGAATTGATAATGTCAATATCTATGTTGCTGGTAAAAACTTACTTACCATTACTAAATGGCACGGTTGGGATCCCGAAGCAAATTATGGAACAGTGACTCCTATAGGCAGAAACTCATCTACAACTATAGACAAATCAGGTAGTGATTATGACAGTAGACCTGTTATGCGAGGATTTACAATGGGTATTAATGTTTCATTTTAATTCGTTTATACAATGAAAAAGCATATATATATACTGGTTTTAATAGCCACCTTTTTTTCAGCATGCGACGAAAGCGACTTTCTGAAAGAAACTCCTGCAGATTTCATGAGTGCATCTAATTCTTACTCAACGTCATCTGATTTTGATCAAGCAATTACTGAACTTTATTATCTTACCAGATATGAGTTTTATTGTAATCAGGAACGCAGTGCTCAGGATTATTTTATGGGCACAGATTTGCTTAGAAATGGAAGTAGTGGTAGTTCTATTCCAAACTTGGCATCTGCTTATGGCGCATCGTCGAGTATTGCTCAGGCTCACTGGGATAAGCTGTATTTGCTTATTGCTCAGTCCAATACGGCAATTAGCCGTTTGCCCAACTCCACTCTTGGATCAGACGATCAAATCTCGTACGCAGCAAAAGCTAAATTTTTTAGGGGATTAGCCTATCGTACCTTAGCTTATTTGTATGGTGGTGTGCCTCTTCAATTAGAAGAAGTTACTGCTCCGAAAACAGATTATGTACGGGCTACGAGAGAAGAGACCATTAAACAGGCTATTTCGGATGTGAAATTTGCGGCAGAAAACTTGCCGGACATAACAGCTGTTGTTGATGGGGAAATAAGTTCGCCAGCGGCGTATCATTTGTTGTCGGAACTGTATTTGGCTGCATATAACACTGATAAAACAAAAACCCAATATCTTGATAGCGCTATTACTGCAGCAACAGAAGTCATTGATAACTCTGCATTGGGCTTAATGACAGAACGTTTTGGTTCAAGATCTACTGAGACTCCTGGAGATGTTTATTGGGATTTATACCGTACAGATAATCAAAATCGATCAACATACAATAATACCGAAGGGCTTTTTGTAATCCAAATGGAGTTGACCGGTACTACTGCAGGAGGAACCGACCTCACTACTTTGTGGAGTTCTCCGGGTAGTTATTTATTAGAGAGAATGTGTGCTCCACAAACTAGTCTTTTCTCGATGACTCATGGTACAACCACCTATAAACCTTTTACTTGGCCGATAGGAGACTATACTGGTGGCAGGGGTATTGGATCTTGCGTTCCGACTCATCTTTTTGATAAAGAGGTATGGGGAGGATATGGATCAACTGAATTCAAAAACGATATAAGAAATGCGAATCATAACTTTGTCAGAAAGTTCCATTTTAATAACGCTAATTTTGACACTACCATATTTGGTAGCGATACCATTGATATAGATAATCTACCTGATGGATGGACATTCCTTACAGGAGAGAGTCTTCAGGATACGTTCCCCGGAAGATATCTTATGTGCTATCAAACAAAATGTACAAATCCTTATGATCATCCATCAGCTTTGTACACGAATGCCACGACATATGCGCTTACGAATAGTGCCGGAGCTGGAGGTACTTATACTGATCAGTATATGTTTCGTTTAGCAGAGACCTATTTATTGCGGGCTGAAGCCTATTTTTACAAAGGGAACACGACAGCTGCTGCGTTAGATATTAATGTTGTAAGAAGTCGCGCAAATGCGGCATCGGTAGCTGCTGCGGATGTTACTTTGGATTATATTCTTGACGAACGTATTCGTGAGTTAGGTATAGAGGAGAAAAGAAGACTGACTCTTGGGCGTTTGGGATCAGAGATCTTTTATGATAGGGTAACAACCTATAATCCCTATTATAGTTTAGGAACTCCTTTCTCAACAACATATACATTATATGCAATCCCTCAATCTGCTATTGATGCTAATAAGGGTGCTGTATTGGAACAGAATACGGGATATTAATAGACGATAAATAGGATAAATAATCAAGCTAAAGGCTGGCAGCTCAGAATGATGAGTGGCCAGCCTTTATTGTTTCCAATCTAATACATTTGTAGAGATATCAGACAACCCGCTACAGGTCTTCTGAGAGGGGTAAATAGAAGTCGGACATTCAACACGCTGATCTCGTACATTCAACACGTTGAAAGTGTGCTTTCTATACGCTGAAGTCATAAGCTCTATTTAGAAAAGATCATTTGTAAGGAATGAAGAGAAATAGAACAGATAGGAAAGGCTTGAGCAAATTTCTGATTGCATCTAACTTTAACAAACAGAGCAACCTTCAAATCGTTTTTTCTTCCCGAAAAACTTGACTTTGCTTGTTTCATGTAGTATCTTTGTCAAAGTTATCATAAAGTAGTTTCAAATTAAACTACGGTAAACGGGGGAAGCAACAACTTCTCCCGTTTTTTTATATCTGAACCGTGCAGTTGACCCTTCTGAACCGTTCAGTTGGGCCAAAAGAAGGCAGAGGATGACCAAAGAGACGGTTGCAGATTCTCCAAAAGACGGTTTCTCTTCACCAATATGCTTATTTGTTATCGGAATAACTCCTAGTGAAAACTAAATTTCCTCTAAATGCTATCCCGATAACTCCTTTTTGTCTTTGGAGTGGGCTCATTTCGTTAATTATACGTAAATCGTCTCTTGACAAATTAGAGGTAATTGTCTGGCTTATTCTCAGAAACTCTTTGAATGCTGCCACTTACTCTTTTATCACCAACTAATTAGTGAGCCCAATCTTCTCCTTCAGGTGTGCGTCTCCATTCGAAGTAGGAGTCTAACACTCGAAGCGATTCAAGGCTTGGAACCGGTCCTGTGTGTGGTGTCGGACCTAGATACATCACCATTGGGTTGTCATCGCTGAAAGTGGGCCATTCAGGAACTCCATTTCCGTTTGGATCACCATACTTGGCAAAGTTTGTCCAATAAGTACCCATAGCGTCTGAAATGGCAATATCACTTTTTGTTGTTTGAGGATTTGACGTGTCTAGATGTCCGAAAACATAGGCAACTTCTTGTCCGTGTGGTGAGCCATAACCTGCGCGTGGCGAACCTTCCGGATAATCAGGATGCTGATCGAAATAGTAATAGAACACTTTCGATTTTCCGGTTTTTGCCTGAAGTCTTGCCCAACTCCATGTTTGCCATCCGAATGCTGCATCACGTGACAAGTCGCGTGCGGTTTTAGGAACAACATCTGTTCCAACAGGATAAGCTTTGAGCAAATCAGCAGCAAACTTACCGTAACGTGTCTCTACACCGGAAATGTAATCTTTCGGATTCCGTCCCGGCGAAAAGCTTGCGCCTTCATCTGAGTTATAACCAACGAGAATCGGTATATCGTTGTATTTTCCGGCTTCGTAGAGTTTATACTGATCGTCGGGAATCACATACCCATCAACAATAGGCCATGAGCCTCCGAAGCCACGATCCGGGAGTTTCGCGGCATCGACCTTCCGTAATTCTGCGATAGAAGAAGCTTCGGCGCTTTTCATGTAGGTCTCTCCGTCAAGTTCGGCATATTTTAAGCGTTTCATATTTTCACCCGGGTACGTCATTGTTTTACGTGAAGGTCCAAAAGAGCCACCACTTTCCGAAATAGCCCCCTGAAACAATCCTTTGGCTAAAGGAGAAGCGCACAACATGCTAACGGCAATACCTCCGGCTGATTCACCGAAAATGGTCACCTTCTTTGGATCACCACCAAAGGCTGCAATGTTTTCTTGTATCCATTTAAGGCCTGCAATCATATCAAGCAATCCGTAATTTCCAGAAACGTGATTTGGGTTTTCAGCACTCAATTCGGGATGTGCGAAAAAACCTAATTGGCCAACTCTATAAGCAATACTGACTAATACCACCCCTTTATTAGCAAGCTTTTCACCACTGTAAGGCCATTCGGAAGTGGCTCCGGCACCAAATCCGCCACCGTAAATCCAGACAAGTACGGGAACCTTCTCTTTTGCCGATTTCGCCGGTGTCCAAATATTCAGATACAAACAGTCCTCACTTTTTCCCGATGGAGGATTACCCCCTTGCATAGGGCCTGGAGCAAATTTTGTAGCTTGCTTTATACCTGTCCATTTCGCCGGAGGCTGCGGAGCACGCCAACGAAGGTCGCCAACCGGCGGCGCAGCAAACGGAATACCTTTGTAAATAGTCAATCCATTTTCAAATGTTCCCTGCAACGATCCACCATCAACTTTCACCGGGGCAGGTTGTTGCGCAATGGCTAGTCCGGTAAAGGACATTAAGAACATTGCAACTAAGAAAATCTTGTTTTTCATAATGATAATATTGATTATTGTATCGGTTTCAAGCAGGCAGCGAAACCGCCTCTGCCCAGCAATCTTACTTTTACAATGCTTGATTTATCAACTACCAGATATTGTGTTGCTAATTCTTTGTCGTGTTCACCATCTGCAATTAATGTCAGCTTATATTTTACTCCTTCCGGCAGATAATTGAATGTTATCGTTTTTTCTTTAGACGATTTCTCTGCACTAATTCCTCCAATATACCATGCATTGCCTTTATTTCTTGCGATAATCAAATCCTTTCCGGGGTATCCGTCAATTAGTTTTGTATCATCCCACGTATTAGGCACTTCCATGAGAAAACTTTTAGCGGCAGAAGGCAATCCGTAATACCCCGAAGGGCGGTCGGCCATATGTTGAAATGCTGATTCGAACACTACACTGAGTGCCAGTTCATGTCCATAAGATGTCGTATGCGGAAATTGAGAATTGGTAAAGGTTACCGGAGTATAATCCATAGCACCAACCACATTTCGGGTAAAAGGTAAAATGGTATTGTGTTCAGGTGCAGTAGTGGTGAATTCGGGTCCATTATTGTACCACTCAGCACCACGCACACCTTCGTACGTCATCATGTGCGGATATGTGCGCGCCCAACCGCGAGGCACCAAGCAACCGTGAAAGTATACCATCATTTCAAACTTGGCGGCGTCATCCAAGATATCAAGATAGTATTTAATCATGTCTTGCTTTTCGCTTTCAAAAAAGTCGATTTTCACTCCCACAATTCCTAGTTTCTTTAGTTTGGCAAACTCTTCCATGCGATTTTCGTGGGTATACATACGGTCACGTGGTGTTGCAGAGACTGATGTGTGTGGGCCTCCCGAATTGTACCATATCAAAGGCTTTATTCCTTTGGAAAGAATATACTTAACGGCATCTTCAAGATTACCACCATTGCCCATTGCATCCCATTCCCAATCAAGCAGAGTATATGGCCAATTCATAGAAGCGGCCAAATCGGCAAATTCGCAAACGGTTTTATAATCTTTAGTTCCATGATTGTCCGACCAATAGTTCCAAGATGCGATACCCGGTTTTATCCAGTCTGTTTTTGTTACAACGGAAGGAGGACAAACATCGTCTACCAAGGTTGACTCAACAATATCAGCAAGGCTTCCCATGATGATTACGCGCCATGGCGACTTCCAGGGAAGGGTAATTGTGGGTTGTGATTCTCCCTGTCCATTGCCGTCCTTTGGGTCGGGGAAAGAGATTTTATACTGCGATTTATCAGCTACATTACTAAGTTTCGAGCCACAGTAGTTACGGTTTACATCGGCTTCATGTATCAGATACCAGCAATCTTTTTCAGCTGAATTAAAAAGTGCCGGATAGCCCCAATTTTGCTGCACTTTATCGTCGTTCATAGTGCTGTAAAGACCTTCATTAGCTGTATTCCATTTTTCCATCCAACGCTTTGTATTATCAGGTATAGCATAAGATGTTAGCTCGTCTTGTATTACAAATGAACCTTTTTTTTCTGGAAATTCATATCGAAAAGCAACTCCATCGTTATAAGCCCTGATAATTAAGTTGAGTTTGGCTTTTCCCGGATTTTCAAAAGATACAACCGTTTCGTTTGCCAAATTGCTACATTGCATCCGTTTACCGTGCAATGCAGAATAGTGCTCGGATATTAAGACGGGTTTAGAAGCCTTCAGATATTTAAGCTCTTTTGAGAAGTTCTGGTCAGTACGTGCGAGTCCCATCGTTATTTTCGGAATAGCTTCGCAACTCTTATCATTATTTATATAGTTCACTTTTAAATACCATTCACCAACTTCAGCACTTTGTGTGTTGTAAAGTCCGATATTTATCTTATGATTTGGTGATATAACTGTTACTTTTTGTGAAAATACAGCCAATGAGTTAAGGAGAATAAGTCCTGTAATGATCTTATGTTTCATACAAATATATAATTTTAAGTGAATGAATATTTACTTGTTTATGCTAATTTTTGCTGTTTTTAAATCTTTAGGGGATGAACTGTTTCCATACAAAATTTCATATTCTCCTGGAGTTATAGCCATTTCAACCTTTTTTCTGTCAAAAAATTCAAAAGCTTCGTAGGAGAGATTAATGTCGGTTTGACTCGTTTTGCCTGCAGGTATATTAACCCTCTTAAATCCTCTTAAAGTTTTAATTGGTCCATCGGTGTCATTTACTTTGCGAATATAAACCTGTACAATTTCTGTTCCGTCACGTTTGCCAGTATTTGATACGGGTATGCTAAGCTTGACCGATTCGTTGGGTCTGATAACTGTACTACTTAATTTTGCATTACCAATTGAGAAAGTGGTATAGCTCAAACCAAAACCAAATGGGAATAGAGGATCGGACATATAACGATAAGTGCGGCCTTTCATGGAATAATCTTCAAAATCGGGCAACTGATTCATACTTTTGTAGAAAGTAATTGGTAGTTTTCCCGATGGATTATAATCACCAAAAAGCACATCTGCTACAGCCTGTCCTCCCGATTCGCCTCCATACCAAGCTTGTAGGATTGCATCACAGCTTTCAATTTCGGGAACCAAAGCAATTGCAGAGCCTGAACAATTCACAAAAATCACCTTTTTTCCGGCTTGTTTTAGAGCCTTCAAACAATTGCGCTGTACTAATGGAAGTTCTATGTCTGTACGGTCACCACCTTTAAAACCGGGATATGATACAGGCATTTCTTCGCCTTCTAGTTGCGTAGAAAGTCCACCTACAAATATAACAATATTAGTTCCTTCAAGCTTTTTTAGAAGTTTAGTATAATCGATATCTACTTCTTGTCCAAAATTAAATTCGATGTTTGCCTGCCAATCATTTAATTGTGCAAAGTGGATTTCTATTTTATATTTTTTACCACTTTCTACTTTAAATGGGATTCTTGACGGAAGTGTTCTCCAATTTTCATATTTTGCCATAGACTCACCATTCACCAATAATTCAAAATATCCGGTAGCTCCGCATTTAAATACAAGTTCTTCATTTTTAGATGCTTCAAACTCAGTTTCATATTTTGCAGAGAACCCTTGAAGCTTAACCCCGGATGCAAATTCATGTTGTCCGGCAGTGGTTAGTTTTATTGGATCTGTAATATGTTGGGTTGCAACGACATCTCCCGCAAAGTCTTTATTATTCCAATATGTAGCTTTAAATCCTTTTTTACCGTCAATTGAACATCTAGAGAAATAGGTTTCCGTCACTTTATCTTCAACCAAATCGCATCCTTTGTCATATATAACCTTATTAGCTGAGAGTTTGGAAGTAATGCCATCGAGAATCGTAATTGTTCTCACGGGAGTTCCGTTATAATTTCCCCACAACATGGGCTTATCATTGGCATTTGGACCAATTACAGCTATCTTATCTGATTTCTTTATAGGAAGAAGTTCGGCTTTATTCTGAAGGAGTGTCATTGACTCGAGGGCCATATCTAAAGCCAACTTTCTATGTTCATCGTTATTGACAACTGATAAAGGTATTTTAGACCAGCAAACCAATGCATCATCATCCATCTCACCTAGATCAAAACGGGCAGTTAATACCCGTAACAGATGCTTGTCTATCTCTTCTTCTGTAATAAGTCCTCTTGCAACAGCATCAGGTAACTTTTTATAAAGATGGTCCGTCCATTGACATTCCACATCAGTTCCTGCTAAGACTCCTTTAGAAGCAGCATGGACAGCATCTGATGAAACTTTATGGCTGGTATAAAAATCTGCTATTGCTCCACAGTCGGAAACGACCATATATTTATATCCCCATTCATCTCTCAGAATTCCTTGAAGCAGTTGTGTATTTCCACAACAAGGCTCATCGTTCAAACGTTGATAAGCACACATTACTTGGCGTACATCGGCTTGCTGAACCAACGATTTGAAGGCAGGGAGATAGGTTTCATACAAGTCGCGCGGATCCAAATTATTTATATTCAGGCTATGGCGACTCCATTCAGGACCCGAATGAACGGCAAAGTGTTTGGCACAAGCTAAAAGCTTTCTATATTTGGAATCTGAAGGCCCTTGTAAACCTTTTGTTACAGAAATACCCATACGTGAAGTCAGATAAGGATCTTCACCGTATGTTTCTTGTCCACGTCCCCAACGTGGATCACGGAATATATTCACATTTGGAGTCCAGACGGAAAGGCTTAAAAAGCGAGTGTTCTCTAAATTATTTTTTCTCGCTTCATTATATTTAGCTCTCGTCTCATCAGAAACAGCGCTAAAGATGCGATAAACCAGTTCGTCATCGAAAGAGGCAGCCATACCAACAGGTTCAGGAAATACCGTAACATTACCATTATTAGCAAGACCATGTAAGGCTTCACTCCACCAGTTGAATTTTTTAATTCCCATGCGTGGAATGGCATCCGATACATCGCACATTAAAGTTGCTTTTTCGCTTAAAGTCAAGCGGGTTATTAAATCTTTGGCCCTTTCTTCGGAACTTAAACTAGGATTTTGGTATGGTAATTGCCCCCATAGATGTACCGAAATCATTAAACTTGAGGCGATCAATAGTTTAATTCTCATTCATTATCGTTTTTATAATTATTTTCCTTTTAATTTGATTTCCACCTTTTTTCCGTAGTAAGGAATTGTTTTTTTACTTATGCTTGTAGTTATTCCAATTCCTTCAATTTCAGTCACAAAGATAACATTAAAAACACGTTGTGCTAAACTGCCCGGATAATTTCCTTGTTTGTCATCAATTGTTAAAGATTGCTGTTTGTTATCCCATTTAAACGGAATAATCGTGTATTTTCCTTTTTCATAGTTATAATTATCACCTTCATCTTCGTATAAATCAAACTTGCCATCTGCTCCTTTATACACCCGAATTTCAAGGGTATCAGCTGTTTTTTCTCCTGTATATTGAATTATTGGGCCCATAGGTACAATTGCTCCTGCTTTTATAAACAACGGAATTCTATCCAAAGGTGCTTCAACATTTATTGTCTGTCCGCCTTTCATGCGTTTACCGGTCCAGAAATCGTACCAATCGGTAGATTTCGGAAGATAGACGTCTCTATGTGTTGCGCCTTCATCGGTAATTGGCGCCACCAGAAATGCTTTTCCAAACATGTATTCATAAGGTTGTTTCACTGCATCGGCATCACCGTTGAAATCCATTACCATGGCGCGCATCATTGTTGATCCATTTTTTGTAATTTGCCATGCTTCGGAATAAATATACGGGAGTAAACGATAACGAAGGTTTAGCATCTTTTTCATGTTATCCTCAACTGTATGTCCGTATTTCCAAGGTTCAGTTTCGGTTTGGTAACCATGCATCCGGAAAATGGGGTTGAAGGTACCCCATTGGTACCAACGTGTTAGTAGCTCATGGAATTTTACGTCGGTGTATTGGGATTGGCCGGGACGGAAGAAGCCTCCAATGTCAGTTGTCCAATAGGGCAGTCCGGTGATTGTAAAACTTAGACCGGCAACAATCTGATTTCGGAAAACTTCCCAAGTACCACCTATATCGCCTGACCAGTTAATCACTCCGTAGCGCTGTTGTCCGGAAAAAGCCGAACGAGTAAGGATACAAACACGTTTATCGGATGAGGTCTCACGTTGACCCTCATACACTGCCCGACTTACCATTAATGGATAGGTTAAACGAAAGAAATCGCCTATACCAATATGCGTTTTTGTCCCTTTCAAAGCATCATTTTCGGGTTCGACGGCATCCATCCACCATGAATCTACACCATTGTTAAACATGTTTTTCTTCAACGTATTCCAATATTCTTTTCTGGTCTCAGGATTGAAATAATCTAGCCATTTGGTGTTTGGTATAAATCTGTTTTTTGCCACATACTCTTTACCAATTGTTGAGTTCTTGTCTGGATTCGACCAAATTGAAATGTTGAAATGAGCATTTAGATCGTGCAATTCTTTGATAAATCCTGATGGATTGGGATAGTTTGTTTCATCAAATTCAGGAACACCCCATCCGTTGTTACCCCAATATTGCCAATCCTGAACAATAACATCCATCGGAAGATTCCTTTTACGAAATTCCTTTACTGTTTCTATTAGGTGTGTACTAGAAGTATAGCGTTCGCGACATTGCCAGAATCCGTAAGCCCACTGTGGAAACATTGGAGCATTACCCGAAAGGTTTCGGTATGAAGCAATTACGCTGTCTGCAGATGGACCATAAAATACAATATAATCGAGTAATTTAGCATTAGGCGAACGAAATGTGGTTAAATTACTACTAAGTCTCCATGCCAATTTAGGAGTGTTGTCTGATTTACAAAGGATCTGCACCTGATGCTCTCCGGCTTTTAAGTTTACCAACGCACCAACAGTAGGAGGGAGCCACATGTTACTTTGGTCAATACAGGGTTTTCCGTCGATGGCCACGTATTGACGATTGCCCATTCCTCCTAGATCAAGAAAGATAGAATATGCCCCGTCTTCCGCAACATTAAATGTTCCCTGATAGAACGACTGGTTCTGAGATATTTTTTGAGTACCTGAGGTGGTCGTTACTTCAGCTATTTGATTATTGCTTGTAGCTGATTGCTCTTGCTTCTTTAATGGTATAAAATTGTCTGATGGATTAAAATCAGTGAGTCCATACTGATGCCACAACAAACCATATCCTTTGCTCGAATAGATGAAAGGTATGGAGATTTGCAAATTAACCTGCGTTAAGTGGCGACTAATATTTTTTAAGTTATATTGTCCATCCTGAAATTGCCCCAAACCGAAAATATATTCATCTGCCGGCGATTCAAAACTTTGCTTAGCAACAAAGCAAGGTTCGCCCTGAACAGAATCGGGAGTTAATTCTCGTTCACCGGCTTTTTCGCTTAAAAAGACTTTGCCAGTGTTATCTGCATACGACAATTTTCCGTTTTGTTTATCCAATGACACAACAATTTTTTTTATTTTTATTTCAAGCTTAGACGACGAATCGGAAACTGTAAATTGAGGTGTGGAAGTACCTGAGTTTAAAATGAGCTCTGGTAGGGCTTTTTCTGTCCCTCTATAGAATTTGATCCTTATAGCGTTTTCAGCTAAGGGGCAAATACTAAGAGTTCCCTCCGACAAAGTAATATTTATTCTGTCTGACAATTGCTTAAAACCTTTTACCACTTGCCCTTGACAAAAAGTAGATATTAAACTTATAGCTAGCAGGCATTTTAATTTCATATTTGTATATTATTATAATTGATTATTGTGTGTTTTTGAATTTATGAACAATCATCATTCATTAAAATATCGGTTACTCGTATCTAAGTTCAAGAAATCAATCTCTGGATGCTATAAATGTAAAACGCTTTTTCAGACGTAAAAATGGCTTCTCGAAAAAACGATACGAGAGTGTTGCTACAGAGACAGTTAAGATAAAGGCTACTACAGCTCCAATACTATTTCTCCATTCATATAAATGCAATATTTTACTGAACTCTGCAAGCTCATCTTTAAAGATTATAAATACAAGAAAAAACATTAAAGCGTGAAAGACATAAAGTCCATAAGAGATGCGCCCTAGATACACAAGCGGTTTAGGTAAAAATTTGTCGGAAATGCCAAGTAAACTTAAAAAAAGGAGTATTGCTCCCAATAGTATGAGCAACCATCCACTTATGGCTTCAAATTCGGTTGATAAATGCGGCGCATCGGCATGGATACCGCATACCATCGAGGCAATTAACCAGCATCCCAATGCAGCAAGTGCCATAAAGAAACGTACTATCAGTTTCCATTTGGGCTGCCTTCCTTTTAAGTAAAGTGAAAGTAGTATTCCTGCTGCAAAAAACTGAAATTGCACAAAGCTATTTGTCCACTCACTGCTAAAACCTGATATGGGATGTCTCGCATAATTGAAGATAAATACGTATGCGATGCCTATAAACAGGAAAGAGGTAACTTTCATTACACGACGGCTACTATAAGCTGCAATCAATGGGATAAGAATATAAAACTGCTCCTCTACTGATATGCTCCAAAGTGGATTGATCGGATATGAGTGGATCCATTGGTTTATACAGATATACCAATTTCCTGCAAAAAGGCTGAAGGCAGCCCATGCCGTTTTAGGTATTTTACCGAAAACAGGAAAAAAATAGGCTAATAATACCAGACCGAAAAAAACAGTAAAATAAAGTGGCCATATACGTAGGATACGTCTGGCATAAAAAGCTTTCGGATGAACTTTGCCGGTTTGTTCTTGTTCACGAGTTAATAATTCAGTTATTAAAAAAGCGCTCAGTAAGAAAAATACCGGCACACCAAAAACCCCAACTAAACTTATGTGATAGCCCCAAAAATATTTTGTGGCGTCAATAGGCGCAAGATCCATTCGGTGAGTGAAGAAAACTGAAAGAAAAGCAATTAACCGTAGTACATCTAATTCCGGTCTGTAGTATCGTTGTGTTGCCATATCCTGTATTTATATAATAGAAAATAAGATTTGTTTTTTATTCACTCATTACTTTGTTTTTGTTTGAACCTACTGTAAGTTCACCAATAACTGCTATACCTCCGTTTGCTTCAATAGCTTCAAGTCTGATATATCTTGCTTTTTGTGGTGCAAACAAAGCATGTTTTATTGTTTGATCAGGCATCCATTTTCCACTAGATGCAGTAGTGTAGCTTTTGCCATCTTTGCTCACTAAAATGCGGTAAGATGTTATATTCCCCTTCGTATTTCCGGGTTCCCTCCGTGGGAGATACATTAGCATATCAATGTTATCATATAACAAACCAAGGTCAAGAGTTATTGACTGCGGCATAATAGAATCCGATACCCATAATGTTTGATACCTGGGGCCTTGGGCTCCGTCGTTAAGGCCATCAATAGCTAAAGAGGCCTCTCCACTAGTTGCTGTGGCTGAAAGAGGAGTTATTGGATATTCTACAATTGGAGCTTGTTTCGGCAGTGGCGCACGTAATAGATTAGGTTTCCATACTTTTCCAACCTGAGCAAGTCTATCAACAATGGCCGTATCGAAAAGTCCATCGCGATTAGGCGGACAGTTTATAATGAAATTCGTGTATAAAGGCTCCAAGCGGTTAAGGTGGTTCACGATATCATCCAGACTTTTCAACTTTGTGCTATCTGTTGAAGATGTGTCCCAGAACCAATCGTTCGAAATGGTTTGTCCCTGAGTAGCGGCAAAGGTATTACCATCTGGAGCAACAATATGTAGAGGCTCTTCAAAGTAAGTAACATCCACATCCCACGGAATTCCTCCATTATGGTCCACTATCAGACAGTTGGGTTGAAGCGATTTAATGAGTCCACGTATCTCCTGATATGGAATTTGATTATGTCCCATTTTCCACATATACCCATCCATTACAAAAATGGGTATTTTGCCATATTTCCCACCAAGAAGTTCGGTAATCTGTCCTAATATATAGGGCTTTACTTTAGCCCAATCAATGTTATCGGATTTGTTATAAGGACCGCCAATGCCATTGGCAACGTCCCATATCGAGAAATATAAACCTGGGAGAATTCCCTCTGCCCGAAAGGCATCGACATATTCCTGAACTACATCTCGCTTGGGAACAGAGCTTTGCAGAATAGTGTAAGGTTCTTTTCCATTGGGTGGGATTTGTTTGGAAGGCCACAAAGCAAAGCCGTCGTGGTGTTTTGTTGTGAGCAATGCAAATTTGATACCTGCAGACTTAGCTGCCTTGGCCCATTGCCTGCAGTCAAGAGCGGTTGGGTTGAAAATTTTTGGATCGATGCGCTCATTGCCCCAACCAGGGTGATAGGTGTTGATATTAAAATGGATAAACATGCCAAAACGCAAATCAACAAATTCGCTTTGAAGTTGCTGGAGCGGTTTGTTTTGAGCATTTATCGATTCACCTGCGAAAACGGAAATAGCGATAAATGTAAGAAGTAATAATTGTTTTTTGGGATATTTCATAGGTTTTATTTTTATGGTTTGAAAAAAGAGTGTTACTATTTTCTTATTCAATCTTGAATACAATGGATGTAGCGAACGGCATTTTTTCCGGGCAGGTAATCGTGAGATCATCTGCTTCTTGTTTCCATTGTACTTTGCCGTCATGACCGAGTAATTTCACTGTTTTTATCGTTTTTCCCAAGTATTTCGCATCTGTACCAAGCGATTTGATTTTCAACTGTGTACCCGGTGTTGGTACAATCATACAAAACGCATAGAGAGCTCCATTTTTGCCGACAGTGAAACGAAAGTCTTGAGAATTGAATTTGAATTCTGCTTGTTTACGTCCCAATCCACCTCCGGGCAGCATCTTCAACTTACCATTTACCTGTTCTCCTTCGCCGGGAATATTCCATGCGTGGCTTCCGTAAACCGCTTCTCCATTTCTTCGCATCCAGATGCCAACTTCTTTTAACATCTTTAAACTGCCTTCATCCAATGATCCATCCGGAAGAATTGAGATGCAGACTGCTGCATTGCCGTCGCGTGCTATGGCTTCAATGATATATCGAATCATCATTCCTGAATCGTATGTAAAGCCCGGTGCGTAAAACCAGTCGCCAACCGGTGCCTCTGCAATCCATGGCTGATCGGTTTTAATGTTAGCGGGGACTCCAAATTCTTCAGTATTTACCGTACCGTTGGTCTTTTTTCGGAATTTTACAATACTAAAAGTGTTCACTTTATTGCGTCGTTGGAGTGTACGGTTGTAGAAATCTGCAATGACCCGCTGCATAGCGTCAGCTTTGAGACCTGTACCTGTACCGTTACCGGTGAAGGGTCCCTGAACGGTACCGTCAGTGTATATGAAGTCCGGATCGTAATGCTCTACTACATCCATCATTCGTAATGCCCACTGTGTGGCATACCACTTGGCATATTCGAGGTGGTTCGTGAAGATACCTGCGGGTGCCGGTGACCAATCTGTTTGCGCTTTCTGGGCGACACCTTTATATTCTCGTAGGTCAATGCCGTAAAGCAAACGGGGATCATATCCTTCCCACCATTTACCTTTACCATCGGCAAGCGTTAGATTTCCATCGTAAGGAATACCTTTCTTAGCACCTTCAGAGTCACTGCCAAATGCTGTTTGCCACCACCACCAAGTGTATTCATGATGGAAAGTGACTCCATAATGCATATCGTTGGCGCGGCATGCTTTCGCCCATTCGCCAATCAAATCGCGTTTGGGACCGATATTGACTGAATTCCATGGCTGATAGCGAGAGTTCCACATGTCGTAATTATCGTGATGAACGCCTTGGATCATCAGAAAACGAGCGCCTGCATCTTGATATATCTTCGTAAGCTTAGCCGGATCAAGTTTGGTCGGATTCCAATCACGCAGGACTTCTTTATAGCCTACATCGGATGGATGACCATATTTCTTGAGATGATTCTGATACGCTTTCGTACCGGGAGTGTAAAGTTTACGTGCATACCAATCACCACTTTCGCCTGCAGACTGTGGCCCAAAATGAACCCAGATACCGAATTTTGCTTCACGAAGCCATGCCGGTTCGCCCGGGTAGTTTTTCTCGATAGAAGCCCACGTCGGTTCGAATGGACCGGGAGTCACAGGAATATCCAATTTCATTTCAGGAAATGATTTCCAGTCACCCATTGGTACAGTGTCCAATGGCTGCTTTATTGGAATCGCAGGGAACGATGGAAGCAAATATGCTTCATTAGTCAATTTTGACTGTACTGTCTTATTTTGAGCACTTAAACTCAAAAAAGTAGTCATAATTACAAAAATAGATTCTAAAATTCTTTTCATTATTTGTTTCTATTTAATTATATATACGCTATTTTTTAATTTATCTTCTAACTTGTGAGCTTTTTATTGCAGTTTAACTGAAACTTTCTTTCCGGTATAAGTTACTATCTTATCGTATTTGTTACCAATATTTTTGCCCGCTACAATGATTACAATATTGAATTTGCGCTCAGTTAGCATTCCGGGGAAAGAGCCTTTGCGATCATTGATGCTCAACACTTTTTTCGCATCGTTCCATCTAAAAGTAATTGTTGAGTATGCTCCTTTTTCATAATTGTAATTATCATTTTCATCTTCATATAGTGTAAATTCTCCATCAGCTCCTTTATACACACGTATTTCAAGGTTATCCCATTTTTTTTCAGTAGCATATTGTACTTTAGGCCCTATTGGTAGGATTGATCCTGCTTTTACATATAATGGTATAATGTCCAACGGGGTTTCTTTGCTTATATTTTGTCCACCGGTCTGTTTTTCTCCTGTCCAGAAGTCGTACCAATCAGTACCTTTGGGCAGATAAAGTTCTCTTGATTTAATGCTAGTGAAATCTTCTTGTGTATCTTTTGAATACATGACTTTGGTTACAGGACAAACAAGAATCGATTTACCGAACATGTATTCATCATTGATATCCAGTGCATTTTTGTCACTTGCAAAGTCCATCACTAAAGCACGCATCATACTTGATTGATTAGCTGTAACATCCCATGAGATAGAATAAATGTATGGCAATAAATTATAGCGTAAATTTATATATTTTTCAATAGTATCATACACTTTATCACCTTTTTTTCCAAACTGATAGATTTCTCGTGGGGCATCTGCGCCATGCGAACGCATCATTGGACAGAAGGTACCAAACTCTATCCAACGGGCATAAAGTTCGCGGTAACCGGCATCGTCGAGTTTTTTTCTAAAGTTATTAAGAAAAAATCCTCCTATATCACTGTTCCAATAAGGTATTGCGCTGAGTGAAAAGTTCAGGCCTGCCGAAATTTGATTTTTCAATGCATCCCACGATGCGGTAACATCCCCTGACCAAGTATTAGCACCGTAGCGTTGTTGACCGGCAAATGCCGAACGGGTTAGAATAAAGACGCGTTTGTCGGAAGTTGTTGAGCGTTGGTGAGAAGAAACACCTCCTACCGTCATTAAAGGATAAGCATTACGTACTTTACGGAATGAGCCCAAAAATGTTTTGTTATTCATGTCTTCCAGTTTCCAATTCAAATGGTCAGGTTCTGTCGAATCCATCCACCATCCGTCCATACCAAGTGAGAAAATTCCTGCGTTCAGGTATTTCCAGTAAATATCCCGAGCTTCAGGATTGTAAGCGTCATAAACCCGTACTCCTGATGGATAGTCTTTGTTGGGAGGCCAAGTTTCGGATCCTGATTCAGGCCATGTTTTAAAATTCATAAGTGCTCCTAACTTGTCTAATTCCCTATAAGGTTTTGTTTGAGGGCCAAATGAAGACCAAATTGAAATAATCATGTGAGCATTAAGAGCATGTACATCATCAATCATTTTTTGGGGATTACTAAATTCAGAGTTTAAAAACTCCATAGCATTCCAAAGGTAATTATTACCCCAGTATTGCCAGTCTTGAATGATGCCATCGAGCGGTACACCCAATTCGCGATATTTTTTAATGACCCCCACTACTTCATCCTGACTCTTGTAACGTTCTTTGCTCTGCCAATAGCCATATGTCCATAAAGGAAACATGGGTGCCTGTCCTGTGAGATCGCGCATGCAGGCAATTACACCATCTGCATTGCCACCATACATAAAATAGTAATCAACGCCATCGCCTACATCCGATTTAAAGGATGTACTCTCTGGTCTATCCTCGAATATAGTTGGTGAATTATTATCCCAAAATAGTCCATAACCTTTGTTAGATTGGAAGAAAGGAATATAATCATCTGTATTTCCCTGTACCATGTTCAGCATCAGATTCCGTTGCACCATTTTGCCTTGTTGCTGTTGTCCCAATCCATAGATAGCTTCTTCTTTGTCTAGTAAAAAAGACTGAGATATAGTGTAAGCTTTTATACCTGCATCATCAAAATCAGTGAATGTTACGCCTGATTCTTTTTCGTTTAAAAGTTGTTCACCTGCAAGAGTCGAATATGTTATTTTTCCAGATTTCAGATTGAGTTCGACTTTTAATTTATGACTTTTCAACGAAACAATATTTCCTTGCTGATGTATTGCCATTTTCGTGACTTGCGGCTTTTCAATTACTGATAAACTTTCCTTTATAAAATCTTTACCTTCAGGCGATTTTAACACTCTTACAATGTAAGGTTCATAAAATTGAATTTCAACATCAGTAGAGCCAATTTTAGCTTTTACACCCAAATTGGTTCTCTGAAAAGATTGTGCTTGACTACTGATGGAAAAAAACAGCAGCAATGACAGGATTAAATTGATTTTCCTCATTATTTATTCTTGTTATATTGTTTTATTTTGTTCTAACCAATCGAATATAATAAACTGCTCCTGCTGTACTTTTCGGGAGAGCCTGAAATTTAACTCTGATATGATCTTTTCCTGTAACCATTGAATTGGGAATAGAATATTCCACATCTTTAAATTTTGACTGGTTCCATTTTTCTGTGTTATCTTCAGTGATTAGCTTCTTATCGTCGATGTAGATATCAAATTTTCTTGTTCCCCATTCAGCTCCCCAATATCTTACGAATAGGCTTAAATCGGTTTTGCCGTTTGTGGCTATGCTATAGCTAAAATATCCTTCGTTACTAGCATCGCGAAAAAATTCATCGGAAAGATTGCCTGTCTTAGAATTTTCTTTTTCCATTTTGTGATCGACTTCAGGTTGTTGTTCGCCTGGAGCAACAAAATCAATGGTGCGCTTTTGAAGATCAATCTTTTCTTTTTCTATGATGGCCAATGAATCAAGATATGACTTGTATTGCACATTTGTCAATGACATCCAATACATCATATACCTTGCATCGTGTATTTGGTAGAAAGGTACCAGCTCGGTTTTTTCTGAATTGATAAATTTTAAACCTGAAGTTGTAAAAGTTAATGGTTTTCCTTTTACAGGTTTAATTTTCTCCGCAATTTTAGACATGTCGTCCTCAATAATGATGGGAGCTTTGTTTACTGGTAGTTTTGCTCCGCCTGCAATGTGTCCCCAACGGCTGTCATCAGCAACTAGGCCCTTTAAGTCTTCGGTACCTGTCTTTGCAGCGAGTAAAATTGGTCCATGCATTATAGCAACATAGTTTGGCACATTTGGAATTCTTTCTATTGTATTATGCATGGGTAGCACAATTAAAACTTCATCGCCTTTTCTCCAAAACCGATTGATGGTAATATAGGATGATGGATTGGGCTCAATTTTCATTGGTTTTCCATTCACTATTATTTTCAAAGCACCATTGGTCACCCATGAAGGGTAACGAACCATTAAATTAAACTGAGAAGCTCCTTCTGTTATTATTACTTTTGTCTGTTCCTCGTTAGGAAATTCTGTTTTTTGTGTAATCTTTACCCTTTTTTCGCGCCAGTTCAGTTCGGAAGCTACAAAAAGATTTAGATACAATGAATCATTTCTATGAGTATAAATAAACTGATTGTATTTTCCATGATTTTCCATGCCGCTACCTACACAACACCACATACCCTCGTTAGGTGATGAGTAAACTCGGTAATGACGAGGACGTGCAGGCGTAAAATATACGTAACCTCCATGTTTAGGGTGCTGGGTCGATAAAATGTGGTTGTAAACAGTTTTTTCATAATAATCAGCATATTTTGCTAATGGATTTACTCTGAATAAATCTTCAGTCAACTTTAGCATGTTGTATGAGTTGCAAGTCTCAGGTCCTTCAACATCATTAACAAAATCGGTACACGATGCAGCACTAGGGAAAAATTCTCTTCTGCTATTTCCTCCGAAAGCCAGAGTTCGATTGCCTGTTACAGTTTCCCAAAAGAAACGCCCAGCTTCAGCATATTTCTTATCATGAGAAAGTTCTGCTATCCTTTCAAAACCAACAGCTTTGGGAACTTGCGTATTTGCATGTTTGTTATCTAGATTGTCGTTGTCAGTGGACATTGCATTTAACAACATATTATGTGAAAAGCGCTTAGCTGTAATGATGTATTTTTCGTCACCGGTCATTTGATATGCATCAGCAAAAATCTCGTCCATACCTCCGTGCTCTGTATCAAGCATCGATTGCATTTGGGTGTCATTCAAGACTGAAGTGATGTCTATTCCCCAATCACAGAATTTTAGGAAAAGAGTTTTGGCATCTTCGTTTCCTGTATATAACCATGCATCCCTTAGCCCGGCATACATTTTATGGACGTTGTACCAAGGGACCCATGCAGAATTAAATGCTTTAAAATCACCGCTTTTGAACGTTGACCATATTCTTTTGCTATTCGGAACACCTCCGACATAACCAATTCCCCAATCTGGGTTATTTACCATATTTGCTTCTTGGCAGCCCTTGAGTTCGGAGATTATATATTCCATACGCTTCTTGCATTCTGCGTTGTTGGCGGCTGCATAATTTATCGCCATAGCGGAGAGATAGTGACCGGCAATGTGTCCGTCTAAGCCTGCCCAATTAGAATAGCTTTCTGCTTTTGCCGGCAAACCAGCCTCTTTTAGGTAAGGAGCCAAAAGACGGTTAACATCATACTTTAAAAGTGTTTCAATGTTAAGGTCACGGGCATGCTTAAATGGTCCATCAAGAAGTGTTACATCTTTTAGAGGAAACTCGTTAGGATATAACTTATCTTGTGCATTTAAAGAGAAAGGGAGCATTAATTCAAGTAATAATATTGCTGTAAAGAAGCTTTTATATATACAGACAAATGATTCATTAGCTTTTTTCATAACGTATAAATATTTAGAAATACTACTTATTTTCCATTGTTATTTACTCTCGAGACCAGATTATTTTTATATCTATTGTTGAATTCCTTTGTTATTGTTTTGGTGGTACACTGATTCCTTCAGATGTCAGTGTTATTGGTTTGATGGTGCCGTCCGGATTAAAGTAGAGGTCTTCTGCGCATATTATCGAAGCCAATAGAAACATCGCCAGACATTTGTTCCTTTGCTCCTTCCTTGCAAAGAAAAGATAAACTTGTTCAGTCCTGAGAAGATTGCACATCAAACTGGCTTCTATCGTCCAGCTTTTTTGCATATCATAATAAGCCAGTGAACGGTCAAAGGTTGCCACATACTCTCCCTGTTTTAAAGCGAGTGACCGTGTGTTTGGCATCCCGTCGAACATATTAGCCGGAACATTGTTGGAAAATACATTTGCTGAAGAATTAGTATCACGCACTTGTATGAAATTACCTTTCTCTGAGTCGTCGAATACAAAAGGTTGTGGCTCGATTGGAGTACGGTCAGATGCTGCGAGGGGTTGCCCTATCAGTGATAGAGAAGTAGAATCTTTTTTGAGGTGTTGTATCTTTTCGAAGCGACAATGAGCAAGCACTTTGTCCGATTGTGAATTTGCATTGGCGATTGAAATGTTTGATAGAGCCCCAATAAAGATTAGAGCAAAGGTCAGGTTTAAACATTTTATATGTGACATAATTTTATAGATTATCCGTTTATTCTCTATTATTGAAATTGCCACCAGTCAAAATTGAATAATTCTCGTCCGGCAGTGATATTTTGTCCATTAAAACAAAAATAAATATCATGCTTTCCAATTACTTCCTGTTTTAGTTGTGATGTAAAAGACTTGAAGATTTCCCATCCCCCTGTACGAGGAAGGTTAATCGCTGAGATAATTGTTCCGGAAACGCTATCTAGTCGAACTTCCAGAATGCCGCCATCAACTCCTGCAGCAAGAGAGGCGGAAAATGATTTAGGAGATTGATTTCCAAAATTTACCTCACGTACTTTTATATAACCTTTCAGGCGAGCACTCGTAACGTACACTCCAATCTTTTTATTTTGAGATATTGAGCATTTTTGTGACCATGCCATTGTTTCTGCTTCGATGCGCTTGTAAGGATCGATCTCTCCCACAGGTTTGGGACCTTCTTTTGATATGGATATAGCGGGAATTGTCCCGTCAGAGTTGTAAGTAAATTGTTCGATACATGCAGCCCTGCTATAGCTACCTCCTTCAGGGAGAAGTCCGGTGTGGTAGAAAACGTATGAATTGCCTTTGTAATCAATGATTCCACCGTGATTGGTGAAACTGTTGGTCTTTTGATTTTCCATAATCTTACCTTGATACTTCCACGGACCGACAGGGCTATTACTCATGGAATAGGAAAGGCTTTCTCCACCTTTACTCATTCCTGCATACATCATATAGTACATCTTATTCCGTTTGTAGAACCACGGTCCTTCAACGAACATATCTTTGTTTTCGATACCTGAATTTCGGTTTTCTCTGCTACCTCCAAAAGTTTCTACGGTAAGAGGAATAGTCATAATTTCGCCTGAGTATGAAATCATATCTTTGTTGAGTTTGACATAAAACAAGCTGCCGTTGCCCCAATAAAGGTAAGCTTGCCCGTCATCGTCAATCCATACTGTAGGGTCAATATTTGACCAACTACCATTTATAATTAATGGTTTTCCAATTGCATCTTTGAATGGACCTGCCGGATTATCGGATACAGCCACGCCAATAGCCATGTCGTTTTTGTCACTTTGAGCACAGATGTACCAATAAAACTTACTGTTACGTTCGATACATTGGGCAGCCCAGGCACGATCGCGTGCCCATTTGAAGGATTCTAATGAAATTGGTACTCCATGATCGGTCCAATTTACCATATCGGTAGATGATGATACTCTCCATTTGGTCATGTAATAAAAGCCGAAGCCGGGAATGTCGTCTCCAGTGTACATATAAACTGTACCGTTGTAAACCATTGGTGCCGGATCAGGAGTGAAGTGTGTTTGAATAACAGGGTTATCTGCTTGAGCAATGCCAAATGATAAAATTGAAGCAAGAATTAAAGTAAAATAGTTTCTTTTTTTGCTCAACAGTTTATTGTTATATCTCATTTTGTTTACTTGATGTCTCATATCTTTTTTTTTAATATTATTCTCAATATTTGTCATTATTTCATCATCCACCAGTCAAAATTGAACAGTTTAGCTTTGCCGCCTTTGAATATAAGATATATATCGTGTACGCTTCTTACTTTGTTTATTTTGCATGATTGGACTACCCAATTAGTAGAGCTGCCTGTCTTTTTTATATTGCAAGTCCCCAGTAAAGCTCCGTTTAGCCCGTCGATGCGAATTTCGATGTTTCCACCAGAAGTTACCGAAGCAACGCAGGCTTCAAATTTTTCTGCTCCCTTATCAAAATTTACACTACGGACTTTGATGTAATCTCCGTTATCGATGTCAGTCACATACACACCAGTTTTTTCATCTTTTACCGTCTCAATGCCTTCTTCCCAAGCAATGGTTTCGGCTTCAACTCTTCTAAATGGATTTAAATTGGATACGCTTTTAGTAACGCCTTCTTTTGTAGATATAATCAGTGGAATTGTACCATCGGCATTGAACTCAAATGGTTCGATGCACACTGAACGTTTAAACCCACCTCCTTGAGGCAATGCACCGTTGTGATAAAATAAATAAGGTTTTCCTTTAAAATCGATCAATCCGGGATGGTTGGTAAAAGCCCCATCTTTTTGAATGACATGCATAATGGTATCTTTATATTCCCATGGTCCAGTAACACTTTTACCAGTTGAATAGGCTAAATGTTCGGGAACTCCACCTGCTGGATACAGTAAATAATACAAGTTGTTGCGTTTATACATCCATGGTCCTTCCTCATACGACGAAGGCCGTTTATCGGCATCCCTTGTTCTGATATAAAATCCTTCTTTGGTGAGTGGAACTTGCACAATACCAAGTTCTCTGTCGTAAGAGATCATATCCTTATTTAATTTCACATACCAAAGATTGGGGTTGCCCCAATAGAGATAGGCTTGTCCATCGTCATCAATGAATACCGTTGGATCAATGTAGCCATAACCGGTAAGAAGAGGATCTCCTAATGCATCCTTGAATGGACCTGTAGGGCTATCGGACACTGCAATGCCAATTCCATTTCCGCCGTTTTTTTGATTTACAGGAACATAAAAGTAGAATTTGTCATTACGGTAAATGCACTGACCAGCCCATGCGTCGCCTCTTGACCAACTAAAATCTTTATACGATAATACAGTACCGTGATCAGTCCAGTTTACCATATCTGTTGATGAATAGCATTTCCAATCATTCATCGTAAAAAAGTTTTTTATCGTAATATCTTCATCATGTGTAGTATAAAGATATACAGTATCGTTGTGTACCATTGGCGCAGGGTCGGCGGTATAATTGGTTTGGATGATGGGATTTTGGGCATTACTTATAAAGGGCGAAATCGTTGTCAAAGCGACAATTAAAGTCAATTTTTTGTGTAACTTACTTTTCATATTATCTTGATTTTGTTATATATTATAATATTGAGCTACCTTAACTTTGTTGTTGCACCATTTTTTTAGTGACAATCTGTCTTTAACTTATTTATTTTGTGGACGAGAATTTGTAAAGAAGCACTCCGTGTGCCGGAACTTTGAGTGCAAGTTGTCCCGCTTTGGTATCGATGTGTTCAATATCCTTTTGTCGCCATAAGTCGCGTACCTGATACATCCCATTAATAGCTATTTTTTCGAAATCTTTATATGCAAGGTTTACAATTTCTAGACCGAAATTGCAAAAACCTACAGCGCGGCTACCATCTTCGAGTTCCTTTACATAAATGCGTAGATCACCAATTGTATGCATGCAGGATGCCTGTTTCCCTAGTGGATCTTGATTAACTGCTATAACTTCATCGTTGGTTAATAAGCTCAATGTGAAATCATCAAGTTTCTCCATATCACAACCGATAAGGAGTGGTGCGGAGAAGAGACTCCAAAGGCTAATATGGAGATATTGTTCATCAGGTTTAAGCTTACTTGGATGTGGATTTCCCCAACCAACGGTACCAACAACAAGCATATCAGGGTCGTTCCAGTTACCGGGTTTGGCATAAGGAGCTGATTTATCTTGCTCAAGAGCAATATTCTTCACGCTTGTCCAAGTGTCGTTGATATCATTGGTTGTACGCCAGCAATTGCCATTAACAGAATCACCCCACTTCCATACATCCGACATTCCGTATTGACATACGCTAAATACAATATCGCGGGGCTGCTTGCGAAGATATTCACCCATAATTTTGAATGGTTTAATTGCTGTATTCAATTCACTTCCACCATTGTACGACAAAGACGATACTTTATATGGATCGTTGTTTGGTAAGCCATCGATTACATTACCATAACTGCACCAGTCATATTTTAGGTAGTCGAACCCCCATTTGGCATAGCTTTCGGCATCTTGCTTTTCGTAGCCGTAACTGCCTACGCAGCCACCACATGTCCATGGACCTGGACTGGAATAAAGCCCAATTTTCAACCCAAGGTCATGTACATAATCGGCAAGGGATTTCATATCTACAAATCGTGAGTTGGGAATAATATTACCAGCCTCATCGCGGAACTTTCCACGCAACGACTGATCTTTGGAGTCTCGGTTGTTTTCCCAGAAATCGTCGATATTAATATATGTCCAGCCATGGTTGATAAGTCCACTTTTCACCATGGCATCAGCTGCACGCTTCACTTTATCGGCAGATACTTCTTGAGCAAAACAATTCCAGCTGTTCCATCCCATTGGTGGGGTTAGCGCAATACGGTCGCCACAAACAATGCGTATTTTTCTTTCCGCTTTGCCTTTTGTATTTTTAGCAGTTAGGGTAACAATAAAAGTTCCGGTTTTGGAAAGTTTACCGGTTATAATTCCGGTTTTAGAATCAATTTTTAACCCTGAAGGTAGTCCGGTAGCCGAAAAAGTGATTGGACGGTCACCAGTTACCGGTACGATAAAATGAAAAGGAGAACCCGGGCGTGCACCAAAGATACTTGCTCCATTAATTCTTGGCCAAGCGGGGGCTGGAGGAGTTAGAATATAAGGTTCGCTTGGCACAGGATTGTAGGTAATAAAGGTATCTACACCCGTAGTTTCAAATTTTGCATTGCCCCAATCTGCATGATCATAATAATTCCCGTTACCACCGTCGGTTACCACTAACTCAAGTCTTTTTACTCCAACAAGCGGAACAGAACACGGTATGGCAGCATCTCCTAAGCGCATTACACCGCTTGACCATAGCTTCTTTCCATCACCATATATTACGAATTCAGAGGCTGGTTCATGGCCTGCAATCTCATCATCAATACCCACTTGTGCTGTGAACAAAGTTGCTTTTCCATCTAATTGAATCAATAACGAACTCTCTGCATGTGTTCCAAATCCGCGCTCGAAGGTTTGACCTTTGATTGTCATGACCTTGCCATCTACAGATGTATTCTTCTTCGGTACACCATACCCTTGGGTAGCGGCATTGAGATCCAATTGATCAAGCCATACTGTCTGAGCAGATAAGTGATTGATTTTTATTAGATTAAATAAAATGAGGAGACCAACAATGGTCGCAAATTTAATGTTGCTTGTTACTACTTTCATTAAATAATTATTTTTTAATTTATATTGTAATTGCTATGCTACCCTGCAAATCTCACATCGTACCATCGCCCTTTACTAAATAAGTTGCCGTGTGATAAAAACCTACTTTTTCTCCGTTTACCCACAAAAAGAAAGCACAGTCAACACCATCGAATGTGATGAAATTGCGTCGTCTTGTTCATTCTGTTGACGAATTAAATTCCCGAAGATAGTTCCCTACTGGTTTTCGCTCTTTAAATGATGTGTACCATGTGTCCGATTCGCTCATTACATGCGGATAATCTTTTTTAATTGTATAACCCAAATTGCAGTAAAATGCTGTACCGTAACCTTGTACTTTCCAATTGAAAGGTACCTTGATTTCTTTCCACTCCGAAACATTGTAATCAGACTTATAAAAATCGATTGGACGTTTTTCGGGTGTTGGGCCCCAGTTGAGTTTCCATGATCCATTTAAACTAATACGAAGCGAAGAGGCATGTCGTCTGGCAGCTAAAGCTTCTTGTAAGTTAGCATATGGCATTAATGTGGCGTGATATGCCTCTTTGTTTACCCTGAATAGTTCAGGATCTTCTCGATTATTATTTATTGTTGTCATCTGCCAATGATGATTTTATCTCCTTTTTTCATCTGAACATCATATTCATACACTTTCTTCAGATTTAAAGCTGAAAGAGGGAATGTTGCATGATTTAGAGGGGCTTTAATTTCTGAAGTTGCATAAAATAAATTAGCATTCTTGCCTTTGGCTTCCTTAAGCCCCTTTGCTTTTAATGGATAAAATGAGCGTATGCGACAATTTCCGGTTATTGAACAGCTTATTACAGCTTTGGATAATTCGTTATTTTCCCATTGAAGATCAACTTCAAAACCACCCCTTGCTTTTAAACCTTTCACACTACCGGTCTTCCATAAAGTGGGTAATGCCGGCAACAGATGAACAGCCCCATCTTGACTCTGCAACAACATCTCGGCAATGCCGGAAGTGCATCCAAAGTTGCCATCAATCTGAAAAGGAGGATGAGCATCAAATAAATTTGGATATGTGCCACCTTGCTGAGTTCCGTTGGCTTGAATAGAAGGTGTAAGCTGGTCTGTTATTAATTTTAGAGCATGATCTCCATCAAGTAGACGTGCCCATAAATTTACTTTCCATCCCATTGACCACCCAGTAGACTCATCTCCACGAGCTATTAATGAAGTTCTTGCTGCAGAGAATAATTCAGGAGTTCGGTAAGGAGATATCTGATTGGAAGGGAATAACCCGTACAGATGTGAGACATGTCTGTGATTGTCAGTTTCTTTGTCCCAATCATACATCCATTCTTGCAATTGTCCCCATTTGCCAATTTGCATCGGAGGTAATCGTTTTAATGTATTCTTAATCTTTATTGTCAATTCTCTGTCAACACCCAGAATCTCTGCCGTTTTAATGGTTTTTGTAAATAAATCGAAGACTAATTGGTTGTCCATAGTGGTTCCTGCAGATATAGATGATTCTGGATGAACAGATGGAGCATTTTCAGGTGAAACAGAAGGGCAAACGACCAACCATTTATGCTGAGGCTCTTCTACCAAGAAATCGAGGAAAAATAGCGAAGCTTCTTTTATTATAGGATATACCGATTGAAGATATTTTTCATCAGCACTGTATTCGTATTTATCAAAAAGATGCTGGCTGAGCCAAGCACCACCCATTGGCCACATTCCCCAGAAAGCACCATCTATGGGAGCAGTAATTCTCCATATATCCGTATTGTGATGCAATACCCATCCATTTGCTCCATACATGTTTCTGGCTGTTTGTTTACCTGTAACTGCAAGTTCGCGAATCATTTTAACCAGTGGCTCATTCATTTCGCTAAGATTGGTTACTTCCGATGGCCAATAGTTCATTTCTGTATTAATGTTTACCGTATATTTACTATCCCAAGGTGGAGTAAGCTGATCGTTCCATATTCCTTGCAAGTTGGCCGGTTGACCACCAGGTCTGGAAGATGATATTAGTAAATACCGTCCAAACTGGAAGTAGAGTGCTACCAGTTGAGGATCATTACCTTTGGCAAATTCAGCCAGACGGATGTCTGTTGGTTTATTAACAGCATCGGTTGCCCCCAGATTGAGGTCTACTCTTCCAAAATAGTTTTTAAAATCAGTAATGTGATCTTTTAGCACCTGATCATAGTTTTTCTTTAATGCATTTTGGAGGTATGTAGTTGCCTTTTCAGAAGCATTGCCACTTATATCGTTATAATTCTTAAAGCTAGAGGCGATAGAAATATAAATAGTCGCTATATCAGCCTGGCTGACGTTTAATGCTGTATCGTTTGCCGTCACATTACCTCCTGAAGTCAGAATTTTCACCTTGGCCTCGAACATTACATTGCCTTTAACTGACTCAAAATCACTCGTTTTACCGGATAAGATAAGTTCATTATTACCCATTGTCGATACGTTTACTTTCGAAGGCCTATTCATTGAAGCAGAAAAGTTTATTGAGCCTGGTTTGTCAGAGGAAATCCGTGCGATGATAACTTGGTCTGGGAATGACGAGAATACTTCTGTAGTGTAGTTTACACCTTTCACACTATAATGTGTTGTTGCAATAGCTTTCTCTAAGTCCAATTTCCTATAATAGTTGGAGTAATTTTCATGCTCTGGAAATGAAAGCTTGAGGTTGCCAACTGTCTGATAAGGCATCCCTTGAGACGTTTTACTTATCATGTTTTTGTTAACCAAATCCTGTGCTTCTTTATATTTACCTTCAAAAACGAGCCTTCTGATTTCTAATAATGCTTCTTTAGCATTTGGATTGTCATTGCGATTCGGCTGCCCGGCCCAAACAGTATTTTCATTGAGTTGAATTATTTCTTTAGACGGATCACCAAATACCATTGCTCCTAAGCGTCCGTTTCCTATAGGTAGTGCTTCAACCCATTGCTTTGCAGGATGAGCATACCAAAGTTTTAGATTCGAATCATTTTGAGCTGAAATATTAATTGCTAAAATCAGTCCAAATATTAAATTTAAGAATTTATTTCTCATGCTGTAATTTGTTCTTTATTGATAATTCATTTGTGACTTTCATTGATACTTTTTTAGACAATATTATTCAAACTTAATCCAATCTATGTTGACCGACTTGTCATCAATTAGTGAGATGCATATATTTTGAATACCAGATTGAAACATTGATAAAGGAGCCGTTACAATGTTCCATTCCCTATTTTTAGGAATAAATACTTCGGCTATGATTGGTCCGTTAATATCCTTTGATCGTAATGATAAAATTCCTCCCACTCTAGATTGTGTACGCATTTGTACCGTTTTCAACCTTTTTTCTCCGAAATCAACATTATTATATTGAAGCCATGCATTGGGCTTGTCTAATACGGCTTTCCAACCACCAAATGTATTGAGAGTATCTAGAAATTCTACAGATACCCCACTGTTGCTTGCTTTGCTAAATCTATCTATTTGTATATTAGCTGTGGCGGCTGTTATTCCAACTCCACGAAGGGTAGGGGTTACCTTTTGAATCGTTCCGTCTGCATTAAAATTTAGACTGTCAATACACACAGATCTATTTTTATCAAATTTAGGAGATAAATCATTATGATGGTAAAATAAATACCATTGATTTTGAAAATTTGTGATTGATTGGTGATTTGTCCAACACCCATTGGGGTGTTCGTCCATTATTATGCCCGCTACTTTAAAGGGGCCCATTGGACTAGTACTGATCGCATATTCCAAGCGCTCTGTCTTGTTTTTAACATGAGGGTAGGTGAGATAGTAAATACCTTTTCTTTCAAATGTGAAAGGGCCTTCTTTAAGCCCTTGTTGGGGTAAATTTTCAATAACCTGAGGCATTGTTTCCAATTCCAACATATTTTCTTTCAGTTTAGCTACATACATTTCTCCTTGTGCCCAATATAAATAAGCCTGACCATCATTATCGATAAATACACAGGGGTCTATTCCATGTACATTTTTTATGGGTTCGTTTTGCGGAATAAACGGACCATAAGGAGTGTCAGAAACTGCTACTCCAATAGAAAAACCTCTTCCAAGTGCTTTATCTTTAGCAGGAGCGGGGAAATAGAAAAAATATTTTCCATTCTTGCAAACGCAATCAGGAGCCCACATACTATATGCTGCGAAGTCTACCCAATTAACTTTGTCTTGACTAATAATAACCCCATGATCTGTCCAATCAGTTAGATTGTCCGAAGAAAATACATGATAATCGGCCATACAGAACCAATTAGGACGTCCTTGACCTAATTGGGGTAAAATGTCATGTGACGGATAAAGGTATATCTTATTCCCGAATACTCTTGCTGTAGGATCGGCAGAAAACTGATTTGTTATGATTGGATTTTGTGCCCAACTTAGTTTCACGAATGCTACAAGAGAACAAAGAATTACCCACAAGCATTTATTATTAGTTATCATTGAATATTTAATTTTAATCTCTTATTTATTATTATCCTGAGATAATTTATCTTTAATATGAAAATAGTCAAAATCAACGAATCCTCCAGGGACTTTTGTGGCATAATTGAATAGTCCGAATCGATATCCCATAAAGTGCGGTATTGTGTAAGACATTTTAAGTGAGTTTCCTATTGATCTCCATGATTGACCATCCAAACTGTAGAAAAAGTTTGCTCTATCGGTACGATCTCTAAAATCGCAATCGATTTTAAGATAAACCTTATTTTGAGATAGCGGTATATTTTCTATCTCTAAAGTTTCACCGGATTCAGCATTTATCATGACAATTGATTTCCTGCTATCTTCTGCTTTTACTCCTACTAACCCATATTTTTTCTGGAGCAGCCCTAAACCTGCAAAATCACCATCGTGCATATTGGTTACGTCTATTGAAGTTGATCCTGTACACTCTGGCCCTATAGTACGTTGAGTCAGTGTGTTTTTGGCCATAAGAAAAGATTGATCGATACGTCCTGTTGTAAAGCGGAGATAACCTTTTCTTATTTTTACAGACCAAAGACTATTATCGGGATTGTGGTTCCACTGCCACACTAATGGTAGGGCTGCATCTCCTCTTTTGCGACTGAAATCATCAGAAGCTACAATTCCCGGTATTAAACTTTTGTTAGCAGGAAGATCTAGGTTTTGCGGAACTTTGCCATTTTCCCCGAGAATGGGCCAACCATCTTCCCATTTTACTGGAACAAGATGAGGTATGCGGCCTACAGAACCAAAATCTTGGAACAGATAAGCATACCATTTTCCATCTGGAGTATCGATAAGTCCTCCCTGAGCAATTCCTCTATCTTCTAGAACGACCTTGCCTTCATAGGGTCCTGTTATTCTATCAGCCTTGTGAACGACAACAGTTCGCATTCCATTTTTAGGCCATGTAATATTGAAAAGATAATATTTTCCATTAACCTTGAACAGTTGAGAGCCTTCGGCTGGAAGTCCTATATTTGTGCCAGATGGTAAACTTGCATTTTCAATAATTACTTGTTCCGTTGTTCCTTGTTTTATAGCTGATGCATCTGCGTTTAGTTCTATTATTCTTAATTTTCCGTTTCCATAAATTAGATAGGTGCGACCGTCATCGTCAAAAAACAGAGAGTGATCGTGGAAACTTGGTGCGAATGTAAATTCTTTCCAAGGTCCTTTTTCTATATTTTTAGTTGTATATATATGAGTTCGGCCTGTGGCCTGAGCGAAAGTACTCACATAATACGTTCCATTATGATAACGCAGACTGCTAGCCCAAGAACCTCTACCATAGTTACTTTCTCCATTATTTAGAGACAATGGCGCTATAGTATCAAGAACGTTGTATGCATAATTAATAATTTTCCAATTTACTAAATCTGTAGATTTCATGATTGGAACTCCCGGACTCATATGCATCGTAGTGCTACTCATGTAGTAGTTATTGCCCACGCGAATCATAGACATATCCGGAACGTCTGCAAAAATAATCGGGTTATGAGCTTGTTTCTCTTGCGCAAATATTGGATTGCATATTACTTGTGCAATAAAAATCGCAATACCTAAAAGTGTGTTTTTTGCCATATTATTTTATTTGTTATTTAGTTTTTATTCTTATAACTGTCAAAGACATTGGAGGGGCGATGTACTCGAAAGATTTCTTTATCTTATAGCTTGACAATATTGGGAGTATATTATTGGGGTTGTCAAAAGTATTTTCAGCATCAGCTTCACCAGTCAAAAGAATCAGCTGAGCTGTTGGAAGGACCTTCTTGAATTTGGATAGGTTGATTTTTGCAGGATTCTCTTTTTTACCCACATTGACCAATTTTAGAATAATATCTCCAGTTTTACTGTCTTGAACACATGATGAAGCTAAAGTTGAATCATTTGCATTTGTAGCAATAACATTATGGTAATAGATATCTCCTTGATTAGTTGAGAACATTTTCTGAACATAATAATTAGGTGTTGGACAGATTTTTGTATTGTCGAAAAAAATCATGTCTGTCTTCCATTGTGTGAAATCTTTTTTTGCAAGTAGCGGAGCATAAGATGCCATTTTTACGATATCTCCATTACGCTCAAGAGAGGTCATATAGGCAGCTTCAGCTATTGCATTATAAACTTTATTACCCCATGAAGCATATTCTCCCAAATATACCTTACTGGCATTACGGTTATATTTATCGTAACGCAGTTGATTGTTAATAAACCATTCCGGTCCACAATAATAGTGTTCATCAACTATAGGGATTTTTAAGTTATTGGCTAATTTCCATCCTTTGTTATAATCATCACCTTCAAAGGCTGGCCCTACAGTTCCGATGATGGTAATTTCAGGATGTTTTGCTTTTACAGCTTCATATATTAACTTGAATCGTTCTTCAAAGTCGGGAGTAATTTTGTCCTCATTTCCTATGCCGATGTATTGAAGGTTAAATGGAGCCGGATGTCCGGCGGTGGCTCGTTTAGCCCCCCATGTAGAGGTAGTTGGGCCATTGGCCCATTCTATTAAGTCAAAAACTTCTTGAATATATTCCTGCATTTCATCCATCGGGATAGCTTTTTGGCCTGTTCCGCCAATGCGCCAAGTTCCTCCTGAATTTTGGCAACTGACAGCTGCAGGTAATACTGGTAATGGTTTAGCACCTATATCTTCGCAAAACTGAAAATATTCGAAATATCCCAATCCCATTGATTGGTGATATCCCCAAATATTCTTTTGTTCAGCCCTTTGTTCAATTGGACCAATCGTATTTTTCCATCGATACATATTTCCTACGCCATCGCCATGGACAAGACATCCTCCCGGGAAACGAATAAATTTAGGTTTTATATCTGCTAACAGTTGTGCTAAGTCTATTCGTAATCCATTAGAACGATTTTTAAAGGTTTTTTCGGGGAAAAGCGATATTACATCTAAAGCGATTTTGCCTTCTGTAGTGCCTAGTATCACTAATGAGGCATTGTTACAATCTTGTTTAGCAATAAGGCGTTTTGTGTATTTTTCCCACTTCTGAGATGATACTGATAAAGAATCATATGCTATAATATCCCCTTTATCATTTTGTAGGCTAATTAGAATCGTAATTGGTTCTGCGCTAATTAATCTGGAAAATACAGATAGATTATATTTTTCTCCAGCTTTAATTGCTATTCCATTGAACCCTTTATTTTTAATGCCAACTCCTCCATTGTTAACGTGCTCAATATCTAATGTGATGTAATGTGGATTGTTGGGATGAATAGGAGCGTTAGTCTCTACATTAATAGAGCCATAAGAAAATCCAGGTGTTACGTATTCCCAGAAAGAGAAGGGATGCCAATCTTTGTGGTCAGTAGGACTATACTCGAACGATCTGTTTTGAACGAGTTCGGCATAAAGCCCTCCATCTGCGGAGTAATTGATGTCTTCAAAGAAAAGTCCGAATAGATCAGAACTTATAGGTTTACTGGTCGTTTGTCCCCATGCTGTTGAAGATAGAGCAATAAATAATCCGGCCATTACACTGAGCTTTCTTCTTATCTCTTTATTCATAATTATAAATTTATTATTTGAATAATAATTGAGCAAAATTATAGAGATTATTTCTCCATACCGGCCAGCTATGTCCTCCCGGGTATTCGTAGTAAGTATATTTGATTTTTAAATTATCAAGTTTTGAAAGCATGGTTTGACAATTGTTGTAGGCAATATCTTCTTTACCTCCCATTGCAATCCAAAAGTGCTTTAAGTTATTATTTATTAAAGCCGTATTATTCTTCATATACTCGTATTGAGCATCTGAGATACTTGTTTGGTTAGGTAACCAGCCCGAGCTAAACACTCCCAGAGAAGAGAATAATTGTGTGTTATAAATGCCTGCATATAATGTTTGCATACCTCCCATTGACAAACCTGCCAATGCGCGATTATTCGAATCCGTTTTAGTCCTGTAATTTTTCTCTATATAAGGAATAACACATTGCTTTAATTCTTTTTCAAATAACTCAAGAAAATTCCCACTAAAACTAGGTGCTATATTTCCATCAAGCATAACTATAAGCATGGGACTTGCTTTTTTCTCTGCTATTAAATTATCAAGGATCAAATCCGTTTTTCCTTGAGTAGCCCACCCGCGTTCATCTTCTCCACCTCCATGTAATAGATACAATACAGGATATTTCTCATTGGGGTTGATCTCATAATTGGCTGGGGTATAAATGTAGTATTTACGCCAAGAATTACTCACAGAAGAGTAGTAACGTTGAATTCTTATATCTCCATGTGGAACATTTTTTTCCGCATAATAATCACCTCCTTTAAAAGGAATCTCAATGCCACTTGCCATTCGTCCCATACCGTAAAATGTTTCACTAGCAGGATCTGCAACTGAGACTCCATCAATTATTAGGGAATAGTAATGAAAACCTTCTCCTAAAGAATCTGTCACAACTTCCCATATTCCATCTTTGTTTTTAATCAGATCATATTTTTTTCCCAAATCGATCTGTATCTTTTGTGCTTCAGGAGCATTGACGCGAAAAATAGCTCTATTGTCAGGAGTGATTTGAGGATATTTTGCTCCTCTTACATTTGAAGATGCGGCTACTCCTAATTGAGTATATTGATTGATTGTGTTCGTGTTGACAGGTTTAAATAATAATTGTGAGAATAGATACAAGTCATTCTTCCAAACGTTGAAATCATGTACTCCCGGTTCTACATGAAAGATATGTTGCACATTGTATTTTTTAAGATAGTCGTGTGTTCTTTTGCTGAAAAACATCAAATTGTCGTTATTGCCACATGATATCCATAGTAATTTCAGTTGTTTTTTTGCTATTTCCGGATTAGGAATCAATGTTTCGGGTGTTTTGGTATTGGGAGCAGATGAAAAGCCTCCAATCCAAGCAAATTCATTCAAATTTCCTAGCCCGAAATTAAGTGATTGTCCCCCTCCCATTGAAAGACCTGCAATAGCACGATTCTCACGATCTTTTATTGCAGGATATTTTTTTTCAATATAAGGAATTAAATCATTTAATAGATCTTTTTCGAAAGTAGCGAATGCTTCTACTTTTTCACGTGACATGATATTTCCTGATGCCCGGTCATCTTTCATTGCTCTTCCATTTGGAAGTACAACGATCATTGGTTCCAATTTATTTTCAGCATATAGATTGTCTAAAATGATTTCCGGATGTCCGTTATTTAACCATTCCTTCTCATCTCCGCCAATTCCGTGTAAGAGATACAGTACCGGATATTTTTTCTTAGCAGAAAAACCAGGAGGAGTGTAAATTAATGCTTTACGCTTGTTGCCTACAGTCTTTGATACATACGTAATTGTATCTATCTTGCCTCTACTGATATTAGCTTTCTCAATATCAAAACCTGCAGGTGCTTTGAGTACAGAAGTCTGCGCTTGTGTGCATAAGCAATATACAAATGCACATGATAGGAAGATTTTTATGCGTTTTAAATGCAAGGATGATATCCAAATCTGCACATTCAAAGAAGCTGTTGGCAGAATTGGCATTGGTAAGCGGGCTAATTTCTTTTTCATCATTATTCGTGTTAATCATAATTCATAGGCAAAACTAATCAGTATTCAATTATAATAAGAATAAATAAGTTACATGATTTTAAAGCTATGTTACATTTCACTTAATTTAAGCATTACATCACTTATCTTTTTCATCATTATTTCTAGAAATTAGAATGATAGGTCATTGATTTGTTTATGGTCTTTATTGTTCCTGTCTTATACAATAATATTCTCATATTCAGTAAGTTACAGGCGTTTTGTGTTACACTATTGGAAGATTGCGTAACATCTTATTGAAAAGATGTAAGATTAGTCGAAATCTGTGTAACACAAATATTGATATCTCCTAGTGATATTTAATACATTTGCCACACTATGTTAAAGCGAATCTAAACAATGAAACAACAAATTGCTAAAGTTTTTCTTCGTATAAGTGTTAGTAGACACACGCAAAAAAATAACATGAAAGTGTTCGACTTGCAAGTCTTATTTAAGGGGATTCACGACGACTTTTATTTAATAGAAATGGAAAAGGGAGAATGAATTCTATTATGCGAGAATGTTGATATGTATCATTTCTCCATTCTATTATGATATGAAGAGTCAAGTTGCATTTACTTGAAAATAATACTTTGTTACGTTAACCTTAATATTTATTCTTATGTACTACTTGTGTGATGATAGTTGATATTCTTGTTTTGCTGCGTAAGATTTGAGTGAAACATACTTGTTGTATGTTTCTGTATTTAACTGACTATTATTTCTATAACTCAAAAATGATGAAAAATACTACTTAGCATTATACCTTATGGGACTCCTTTCCCCCTCCCTATTTTTATTCTGAAATTAACTAAATGCATTCTCTTATATTGTTAAACTTAATTTTAATGAAAATGAAGAAAGATTTAATTTTTATTTTTCTGATTTCTTTGTTCTTTTTTGCCTGCAATGGCAGTGAAGAAATAGAGAAAACACTCGGAATAGGCGATTATTATGACTCCTCAAAACCTGTTTCTGTTGTTGAACTTTTACCTTCTTGGGGGCAGATAGACCAAGATTTTATTATCAGAGGGAACTTCCCTAAAGACACAGCTCAAATTAAAGTATACTTCGGCACAAAAAAGGCTGTGATTCTGGGTTGCGATGGGTATGAAGTCTATGGGATGATTCCGAAACAGTCTCCCGGATACAACCGATTATCCGTTGTTGTGGGGAAAGACAGCATAGTTCCGAATATCCAGTTTAAATATTATCAGACACAATCTCTTAAAACTATTGTAGGAAAATTTGGAAATAGTGAGTATCTCGAAGGAAGTTTGGATGAAGCTCGAATAAATAATCCTACAGGATTGGGCACTGTCAAGGGACAAAAAGGAGATAATATCATTTTGGTTGAAGGAGAATGGACTGCAAGAATAAGCTTAGTTTCCTTGGATGATAATAAAATGATAAAAATTGCCGAAGTAGGTTATGTTGGCGGGCCTGCTGTCACCAGTACTAGGGATAAATTTTATGTCATAAATCGATCTGGTAACAGAAATATCTATAGTTTTTCAAGAGACGATGGATGGATAACGACTCCAGTTGCTGACTTAACAATTACTGACGATATGCTGTCGTCCGGAAGTGTCGTTGGAGGACTTACTTTTGCTGAAGATGACCGTTTTTTATATGTTATGACTGGGGATGGGTATTTGGGTTGTATAGATTTGCTAGATAAAAAATTCACAAAGGTTTTAGGTAAAAATGATTGGGATGGAGTAAATGTTGGGACCGGTTGGTCTAGCTACTTGATGTATAGCAAGTATTACAAATGTTTCTTTGCTACATTCCAAGACGCAAACGGTATATTTAAAATAACTCAAGATACTGGAGGGAAGTGGAAAGCCGAAAAATTTGCAGGGTTTAATTCTGGCAACAGTGTCATTTTGGGACATCGACTCAATGATGCTGTTCTTCGAAATCCTGCGGGGCTGGCGGTGAATCAAGATGGCGAGATTTATTTTGCAAGCCGTTCTGGACATGTTATTCTTAAGATTAAGGGAGATATCGTTTCATTAGTAGCCGGAACCCTAGACTCTTACGGTGCAGTTACCGGAGCGCCTCTTGAATCTAAGTTCGATCAGCCACGTCCTATTGTTACTGATTTTGAAGATAATTTTTATATTGGAGATGGATCTAACCGCGTGATTAGAAAACTCACAATAGAATAATATATATAAAACTTACGATATGAAGATAAAATATTTAATATTACAACTTATTGTGTTTATGGTATCCACGAATATTCTATATGCACAATCGAGCTTAGTGGCTGGTGGTTCTGTTATGGACGAGAAAGGGGAAGCATTGGTTGGTGTTTCTGTTTCTATAAAAGAAAATCCAGGCAATGGAACAATCACAGATGCTGATGGACGTTTTAAACTTAGCGGAATAAAATCGAAGCAAACGTTGGTTTTTTCATATATTGGCTTCGAAAGTCAGGAGCTTTTTCTGAGGAGCACAAACGAACGTATGCGTATTGTTTTGAAAGAAAATGTTAATATGATGGATGAAGTCATTATTACAAGTTCCGGCAAAATTCAGAAAAAAATTAATGTGACAGGAGCTATTACTTCTGTTGAGATGCGGGAGCTTAAAGTTCCTGCAACTTCAATAAGTAACATGCTTGGTGGACGTGTTCCCGGGATTATATCTGTTAATCGTAGTGGTGAACCTGGAAAAGATTTTTCTGAGTTTTGGATTCGTGGTATCAGCACATTTGGAGCTGGGTCATCTGCCTTAATTTTAATTGATGGGATAGAAGGAAACCTTAACACGCTTGATCCAGAAGATATTGAAAGTTTCTCCATCTTGAAAGATGCTTCTTCTACAGCCGTATACGGTGTCAGAGGAGCGAATGGGGTGGTGCTAGTGACAACAAAGAAAGGTAAAGCCGGCAAATTAGATATCAGGGTTAAAGTAAATAGCGGAATCTCTTACTCTCCACGTATGCCGGAATATGTTTCCGCTACCGATTATGCTACATTAGCCAATGAAGCTTCAGTGACAAGAGGAGGGATTCCAATTTACTCAGAAGTTGATTTGGCTTTATTTTCAAATCATCTTGATCCTGATCTTCATCCTGATGTAAATTGGAGAGATGTCATTTTGAAAGATTATACGTGGAACCAACAATACTTTTTAAATGCTTCGGGTGGTGGTCAAATTGCTCGTTATTATATCAGTGCAGGTTATCTGAATAAAGAAGCCATATTTAAGCAGGATAAAGGTTTGAATAGATACGATACGAATGTAAATTATAATAAGTTTAATTTCCGTGCAAATGTCGATGTGAATCTAACTGAAACAACAACTCTGTCTTTGAATGAAGAAAGTGTGATTACTACTCAAAACTATCCCGGTTATGGAGATGATACTGGCGCTTTATGGGAGGCTCAAGCCAATTTGACTCCTGTTACGGTGCCTATACTTTATTCAACTGGAGAAGCTCCTGGATATGGTACTGGTAAGAATACTGTAAGTCCCTATGTGTTACTTAATATGACCGGATACCGTAAAAGTTATACTAATAATAACAAGATAACAATGCAACTTGCTCAAAAGTTAGATATGCTCACAGAAGGTCTTTCTATCATGGGATTGATAAATCTGGATACTAGTAGCTGGATGTGGCAGGCAAGAGAAAAGTCTCCTGCAATTTATTATGCAGACGGCAGAGCAAGAGACGGATCCTTGAATTTAGTAAAAAAACAAGAATCCATAGAATCTTTCTATTCGAATAGTACTCAATCAGACCGTAAATATTATTATGAAGGTCGCATCAATTACGAACGTGTATTTGATAAACTGCACCGCGTCGGTGGATTGATACATGCTTATTGGAGTGACTATGAATCTTCTAAATACAAGACAGCGTTAACTGCCATCCCAAAACGTTATAACAGTTATGCAAGCCGTTTATCATACTCGTATGCAGATACATATATGGCAGAGTTTAACGTAGGATATACAGGTTCTGAAGCTTTTGAACAGGGAAAGAAATTCGGATGGTTTCCGGCTGTTTCTTTTGGCTGGACCCCATCCCAATATGATTTTATGCAAAAAGCTTTGCCTTTCCTTGATTATTTAAAGTTTAGGGCTTCTTACGGGATTGTTGGCAATGATCGCCTGACTTGGGATGACTCTGTGCGTTTTCCATATCTCACGTTGATCGGTAGTTCGGGCTCGGGACAATGGAATAATGGCCAAGGAATCACAGAGACTCAGGTGGGATCAAGTAACTTGAGATGGGAAAAAGCGACTAAATATAATCTAGGAATTGATCTACGTCTTTGGGGTGAACGTTTTGATGCAACTGTCGATATTTTTAAGGATGTACGTTCAGGAATATATCAACAGCGCCAGAGTGTTCCTGAAGAAATGGGGTTGGTAACGTTGCCTTGGGCCAATGTTGGTAAAATGAAAAGCTGGGGCATTGATGGACATCTTTCTTATACTCAACCTCTTGACCCTATAGACAAGAGTAAATATATTACTTTTCGGGCAAATTACACACAGTCACGCAATGAAATTCTGGAGTATGAAGAAGATATAAAGAAATATCCGTACCAATCTGCGGTGGGTTATCAAAGTGGAATCAATAGGGGGCTTATGTCTCTTGGCTTGTTTAGGGATGAGTATGATATTCAAAATAGCCCCAAACAAGAATTTGGGAATTACCTGCCGGGAGATATCAAATATAAAGATGTAAATGGAGACGGTGTTGTTAACTCTGACGACAATATTCCATTGCAATATTCTGGGACTCCTCAAATACAATATGGTTTTGCAACCGAATTTAATTGGAAAAACTTGAATGTTAGTATCCTTCTTGAAGGAGTAAGTCGGGTTAAGTATTTTCGAGGTGGAAATATGTATAACCCTTTTTCGGGACGGGATACCGGTAATGTTATTACAGATTATGCTAATCCTAATAATCGCTGGATTTCGGCAGAAATATCAGGAAATCCAACTACTGAAAATCCTAATGCTAAATACCCAAGACTCTACTATGGAGGTAGTTGGAATAATAGTGTAAACTCTACCTTTTGGCTCCAAGACGGTAGTTATTTGAGATTGAAAAATGTGCAGATTTCGTATACCGCAAAAATAAAAGCTTTACAGAAATTTGGTCTTCAGAGTGCTATAGTCAGTTTGATAGGAGAAAATTTAGCAGTATGGTCTAAAGAGAAGATGCTGGACCCTAGCCAAGCTATGTATAATGGAACTAAATATCCTATTCAACGTGTTTATACGATACAATTAAATCTCTCATTTTAATAGAATATGAAAGTTATGAATAAAATATCCAATAATAATAGAATAAAGACACCTTTGTCAGTCTTTTCGGTTATAATGTTTTTGGCATTTCTAACCTTTAGTTCATGTGAAGATTACTTAGATATTGATAAATATGTGTATGATCAGACAACAATTGATTCTATTTTCTTGTCAAAAACGAGAACTGAACAATACATTAATGGTGCAGCTGCTTTATTATTTAACGAATCTCTTCTTACTGGAACTGACTGGGGTGGTGGAGTAACACTACCTAGTGGCTCTGGCGCTGATGAAGCTATTATTCCATTTATGCTTAACGGAAATCGTATATTATACGATGAGATAACAGAGACCGATACAAAAATAAATCCATGGTCAATATGCTATAAAGGAATCCGTAAAGCAAATATTATACTTGCTAATATCCATAAAAATCAAGAGCTTACAGAAATGGAATCGCGAGATTTTAGGGGTAGAGCTTATTTCCTTAGAGCATATTTCTATTTTTATCTTGTACGTCTGTATGGACCAGTGCCAATCCTTCCAGATGTAGCGTTTGATACAGATGTGGATGTTGCTGAAGCTTCGATTGAACGGTCCCCGTATGATCAGTGTGTTGAAAAGATTTGCTCAGATTTTGAAGAAGCAGCTGGTTTACTTCCCCTCGAAAGAATTGAAACAGAACAATATATGCCAACAAAAGGAGCGGCTTTGGCTTTTAAAGCCCGTATCCAACTATATGCAGCAAGCCCATTATTCAATGGAAACCTTTACTATTCTGATTGGAAAAACTCCGAGGGTGTTCCTTTTATCTCTCAAGTTGAAGATAAAAATAAATGGGCGAAAGCCGCCGCTACATTCAAACGGATTATTGATCTGAACACGTATAAACTTCAGACTGTAGCAAAAATGGTTAACGATAAAGGTACCGGAACATTACCTTTGCCTGGCACCGTACCTAGTGCCAATTTCCCATATGGAGCGGGTGATATTGATCCGTATAAATCTTATAGATCTATTTTTGACGGTACTTATCAAGCCTTCAGCATTAAAGAATATATTTATTATGCTAATCGAAGTGACAGTGACGATCGTCTTTATTTCCCTAGTGTCATTGGAGGAAATGCTACATTTAGTGTAACGCAAGATATGATCGACGCTTACCGTATGGCCGACGGTAGAAACTATAGTGAAGCTACTGAAGCAGAGAGGTCATATGAAGCAGTAGGAACTAGTAGCACTTTTTCATTAGAATATCCGCTTTCTGCAAATAGAGCTCATCGAGATGACAACCGCGAGCCTCGTTATTACGCCACAATAGGCTTTAACCACTGTATTTGGCCTGGCACATCTTTCCGGGGTACGGAAAATTTAAAAAATTGTGAAATAACTTATTATGCAGATGGTAACGCTATAAATGCCAGTGACAATAATCATCGAAACAGAACAGGATATACTTGTCGCAAATATATACACCAAGAGGATATCCAACATTGGAACTCTACTAAAAAATCTAAGATATGGCCTTTAGCACGCTATGCAGAAGTTTTGTTGGGCTATGCAGAAGCGTTGAATGAAATGGAAGGATCATATACTGATGAATCGGGAGTAACTGTAACTAAGAATGTGGATGAGATGATTAAGTATTTTAACCAAGTGCGTTATAGGGCAGGGCAACCTGGTATAACAACTGCTGATGCTTCCGATTACAATAAAATGAAGGAGATAGTGAAACATGAATGGCAGATTGAATTTGCATTTGAATCGCGTCGTTATTGGGATTTGCGTCGTTGGAAAGATGCATACGACGCATACAACAAACCTATAATCGGCTTGGACGTAAGTGCAAAAACTACGCAGCGTGCACAATTCTACACAACGAGAGTCTGGAATACAGAAATATATATGAAACGAATGTTTTCTAATAAAATGTATTTATGGCCTATTGACAGAAATGTGTTGCAGAAAAATGGTAAACTGGTTCAAAATCCAGGTTGGTAATAGATTGATTAATGAAACAATAAATGAGTAATATGAAAAAAAATACATTATTATCATTGTTTATGCTGGCATTGTTTTTTAGTGGCTGTGATGATGAAGCGCCTATGAATAGAGCATTATATCCTGAATCGGTCTATCTTGTCGGAGCCGATGACAAAATTATATATCGGAATTTAAATATTGGTTATGTACAAGACACTGTTTACGCATCAGTTGCAATAAGTGGTTCTCTTTCAACAGATAGAGATGTTATTGTTGAAATTGAAGAATATCCGGAAGCTATTCTGAAATATAATAATAGAGAACTTGGATCGAACGATATTCTTTTTCAAAATCTGCCTAGTGACATCTATGGGCTTCCTGATCCAATCGTAAAAGTGAAAAAGGGTGAGCCATATAATACTTGTCCGATTTATGTAAAACCTGCTGCATTACATATTGATTCACTGTATATGATTGCATTAAAATTGAAGTCGACCTCAGAATATAAATTGGCGAAAGAAGATACTGTTGTTTTAATGAGATTTAATTTGATGAACCAGTATTCCGGTTTATACTATATGGATGGAGTTATTAAAGATCTCTCAAATCCTAAAGACTCTGTTGTTTATAAATCGCCAAGAACACTGCAAGCTGTCTTTGACGGAAACACCGTCCGAATGTATCATCAGAAAAATGAGTGGAGTAAGGGTGCGACAGATTATCGTCCGGGCTATTGTTTCAATATTACAGTAAATTCTGACAATAGCCTATCCTTGGCTCCTTGGAAAAATTTTAAAATTCTGGAGGGAGGTGGTACTTACTATCCTGAACTTAAAGTATATGATTTGTGGTACAAGTTTATCGAAGATGGAGTAACAAAGAAGACTAGAGGATTTGTGTATAAAGAACGTGAAAATGATGATGAACAACGAATTATAAACGACTGGATAGAAGAACATAGAAAATATGACTAATTAGTCTTTTTTCTATTGAATAATAATTAAAAATAGGAGGAGAATCTTTGAAAAGAATCCTCCTATTTAATCTATAAATCACTGTATAATGAAAATCCTGTATTTACAATTATGTTTGTTGCTGGTTTTTTGTAATAGTATGAAAGCTCAGGAAATAGATACAACTTCAATAGAGAATCTATTCCTTAAGCAAATATCTAGCTATCCGCATGAAAAAATTTATGTTCAAACAGACAGAAGTATATATGTGTCAGGAGAAACCATTTGGTTTCGAATACATTTGGTCGATGCTCTTTTTCTCAAACAAGCTAATGCTAGTAGGTATGTCTATCTAGAACTAATTAATCCAATTGGCAAGGTTGTTGAGAGGGTAAAGATTCGACCGGACAGTACGGGCTGCTTTTATGGCCAGTTTAAACTGAGCGAAGAATTAGAAGAAGGTAATTATTTGTTAAGAGGCTATACACGCTTTATGCAAAATCTGGAGGAAGACTATTTTTTTCATAAAACCGTTTATGTCACAGACCCTTTATCCCGAAAGATTTCACCTGAAATCTCATTCTTTGAAGACAAAGACAAAATTAAAACAGAAATACGTTATGTAAATAAGCTGGGAAATACTAAAATTATTCCTGAACAATGCCTTATTTTCCCAGATGGAAATCCTTCTGGAAAAGGTGAGTCTTTATCGTTTGAAGAAGGCGTAGCTCAATATTCTTTCAAAAGTGGAAAAAATGTTCAGACAAAGAGATTCTTGCTACAAGCTACCTTCAATAATATAATTTATAATCGTTACATTGATATTCCATCTTCAACTAAAACATTCGATGTGTCTTTCTTTCCGGAAGGCGGACATGCACAATTTTCTACAGATATGAAAATGGCTTTCAAGGCAACAAACGAGAACGGTTTGTCTGAAGAGATTAAAGGGCAGATATTTGATGATCAAGGCGATGCTTATACAACCTTTGAAAGTTTGCATCTAGGGATGGGCAGTTTCAGAATGTATTATCTTCCAGGAAGAAAATATCATGCTATATGTACAAATAGAGAAAATGTTTCGAAGCGCTTTGATTTGCCTGAAGCCTCTGATAATTCAGTGTCATTAAAAACGGCATGGAACAATAATATTCTGCGAGTAACACTCACGAAATCTCCCGATTATAAGCTACCTCTACAAACTCAATTAATAGCCCATATCAGAGGAGCTGTTATTTATGCACAGCCATGGGATGATAAAATAGGACGCCTCAACTTTGAAAAAGATTTTTTTCCGGCAGGCATCATTCATTTTCTTCTAATAGATGAAAACAGAAATATTTTAAGTGAACGCCTTGTGTTTTCTTCTCAAAATAGCACTTTTGCTAAAACCAATATAATCTTTAATAAAGAAAAGTATAATACACGAGATAAAATAGATCTGACAATAAAGGTCATGGACGAAAATCAACTACCTTTAACCGGTAATCTATCTTTGTCCATCGTAGATAAAGAAGATGCAGGTGTAGATACAACCTCAAATATTATTTCAACGCTATTACTGTCATCCGAACTTAAAGGGTATATAGAATCTCCGAATAGTTACTTACAAAAGGACAGTAAACAGTCGGCGCTTGCACTTGATGTTTTGATGATGTCTCAGGGTTGGAGGAGATATAATGTACCTGATATTTTAAAAGGAAAGATAACTAAAGATCTTCAATATGCTGTTGAATTTAATGAAGAAGTTACAGGAAAAGTAGAAGGGCTATTCTCTACCTTAAAAAGAGGGGGTATTTCACTCGTTGCCTTAAAAGACTCGGTTATTGGAACTTCTTTAACCCAACCGGATAAAAACGGGAAATTTGTATTTAAGAATATGGAATATCCCGAAGGAACTAAATATATTGTGCAGGCATTAACCGAAAAAGGTTCAAGAAAGGTGTTTATAGAACTTGACCCTCTTAAAGCGTTTCCTGCATTGCCTAAATTTATGTTCAATACCAAAGGGAAAATGCAAATGAAAAACGAATACGAATCAGGAATAAATGAGAAACATCTGATAGAAGATGGTATGAGAATCTATAATTTGGCAGAAGTACTGGTTACCGCTAAAAGAAAAACGGATTTGAAAACCAAGTCGCCATATTATTCTGTCAACTCGTCCAGAATTCTAACCAGTAAAGATGTTGAAACGGGAAATATTATATCCATATTTGATTTATTACGTAGAATACCCGGACTTACTGTTATTGGAGATGAAGTCCGCCATCGTAATATAGCTCCTCTAGTTGTTCTGGATAATGTTCCCGAAGAGAATTTTGATTACGATAGGTTAAATGTAAATGATGTTAGCGATGTCTTTTTGTCTCCGCCTATTTCGGCTATGCCTATATTCGGTGGGCGAGCAGCTGGTGGAGCCGTTGTGATAAGCACAAAAAAAGGATTTGTTGAAAGAAATAGGATGAATAGCAATATTCAGGTTTTTACACCTGTCGGTTATCAACAAACTGTGGAATTTTATTCTCCAGTATATGCAACGCAGAAAGAAAGAGAGAACACTGTTCGCGATTTTCGAACCACTATTTATTGGAATCCAAATGTGCGGGTTGATAGTTCGGGCAGTGCAATGATAAGTTTTTATTCTGCAGATTTACCAACCCGGTATGGAGTTATACTTGAGGGTGTAAGTTCTGAAGGACATATTATCTGTTCGTCAGAAAAAGAAATAACAATAGAGGTAGCGAATTATAATTCAATGGTTCGGTAATTGATAGTTCAAGAATATTGGTTTGTTGTATTTTTATCTTCGTTTCTATGGGATGCATAAATGCATTCAATTTATCAGTGCAAGAATACAAAACTCTTGCGCTCGATCTTCGTTTGGGAAATGGCCATTGTTTCCGTACTCGTTAGTATGAATCTATTCACTTGGAACTTCTCACCTAAGCTTGTTCGGTATTTACTGTTCCCTAAATATAAAGCAATTGATTGAAGTTATTAACTTGAAAAGCTGTTTTACTTTATAAATTATACCCGATATTAAACGTTCATATACAACAAATAGTCTTTAATTTTAATCTGCTAAACTCTCTAATTGTTTAATGTTTTTTAAATTGTACATCAATAAGATGATATAATGACGTATATACGGAGTTTTAGATGTTTTATGTTACTTACAGAAAGATTTGTGTAACGTCGATTTTGGGAAATGTAATATTGTTATAGATCTGTGTAACAAAAATTGTTGAGATCTATTAGTGACATTCTGTATATTTACCATACTTATTACTGTGATAATAATATGTATATGCATGCTTTTATTGTTCTATTTTAAGATGAGAAGTGAAATTGTTAAAATTAATAAAATAGTCACGCAGAAAAAAAACTTTGTGGGGCTTTTAAAATCAATGAATAAAATGAAAATATTGATTGCGGCAGGACTATTAATCCTGTTAAGAATGAGTGTATTTGCTCAAGATCCTAATTTTTATATTTATCTCTGCTTCGGACAATCCAACATGGAAGGTAATGCTCGAATTGAGGCACAAGATACGGTTTCGGTGAACCCTCGTTTTCAGGTGTTGGCAGCAGTAGATTGTCCTGACTTGTGCCGGAAGAAAGGGTGCTGGTATACGGCTGTTCCTCCTTTGGTTCGTTGTCATACAGGATTGACACCAGCCGATTATTTTGGCCGTACATTAGTTGAAAATCTTCCTCAAAATATCAAAATAGGTATAGTGAATGTTGCAATAGGTGGGTGCAAGATTGAACTGTTTGATAAAGATAATTATGAATCTTACGTAGCTACTGCACCAGACTGGATGCTTAATATGATTAAAGAATATGATGGAAACCCTTACGGTCGTTTGGTAGAAATGGGCAAAATTGCTCAAAAGGCAGGCGTAATTAAAGGGGTTTTATTGCATCAGGGAGAGTCGAATACGAATGATAGTATCTGGCCGCAGAAGCTAAAGAAGGTATATGATAATCTTTTAAGAGATCTGGATCTAGAGCCTAATTCAGTTCCTTTGTTGGCAGGTGAGCTATTGAATAAGGATCAGGATGGAGCTTGTTCAAGTATGAACACGATTATTTCTACACTGCTAACAGTAATACCTAATTCATACATTATTTCTTCGGTCGGTTGCAAAGGTGCACCAGACAAGTTGCATTTTACTGCCGAAGGATATCGTGAATTAGGCAAAAGATATGCTGAGCAAATGCTTCTTATTTTAAATGCTTCGTTTTTAGGGCGGTAAAGTAATGACGAAATTGATATTCATCTCTCCCTTTTTCTTCAATGTTTCTCTGGATTTGTTTATATTAATAACCACCTCTACAGGCTTTCTGAGAGGGATTTGTTGAATGTCCGAGATCAGCGTGTTGAAATCATGATTTCAACACGCTGATCTCGGACATTCAACACGCTGAAGTTATATCTTCTTCCCGCTGTAAGTTAATCGAAAAGTTGGGGCTGTCACGAAGCTTCTCAATAGCTGTTCGCATTGTTAGTGCATCGAATGGTTGCATCTGTTGGCAGGTGAGCTATTTGATAAGGATCAGGTGAGCTTGTTCAAGCATGAACACGATTATTTCTACACTGCCAAATTTTGTGGTATAAAAAACAACTCTTAGTCTTCTTCTTTTTCATTCTTAAGATGATCTTCCATATATTCAGTTGGAGAGACTCCGTAAAGTTCTTTGAAAGCCGTAGAAAAATAGCCTATATTGTTGAATCCTACTATGGCCGCAACTTCCGATATATTATGATGTTTTTGAGCTAAGACTGAGGCGGCTTGTTTCAGTCTTATATTTCGGATGAAGTTTTGACTTGTTTGATTGGTCAATTCTTTAAGTTTTCGATGTAAATGAACTCTGCTAATACCAACTTCAGTTGTAATCATGTCGACGTTTAGATTTGGATTACTCAAATTGTTATTAATAACATTCACTATTTTCTCCAAAAGTTTATCATCTGGAGATTTTAGCGAAATCTTCTTAATGTTTTTATCTTGTTGTTGCTGTCCATTGAAATTATTTTTTAGAATTTCTCTGTTAGATATAATGTTCTTTACGCTTTTCTGCAGAATGGCTATGTTAAATGGCTTGACGATGTAGGCATCCGCTCCATTTTCTAATCCTTCTAATTGGTCCTTTTCGCTAGTTTTTGCCGTTAGTAAAATGACTGGAATATGGTTTGTTGTTATGTTTTGTTTAACTTTATGGCAAAGTGATAAGCCGTCCATTTCAGGCATCATGATATCGCTGATAATTAAATCAGGGATTTTTGTTAATACGATATTGAGTGCTTCTTTTCCGTTAGAGCTTTCAATGATGTGATATCCAGCAGACAATTCGTTGCAGATGTATTTACGTATTTCTTCATCATCTTCTACAACGAGGATTCTATTTTTACTTTTACGTGTTTTATTTTCTACTTTTTCATCTTCATAAGAGGGCATAACTGTCATTATATGCATTTTCTCATTCGCAGATTCTGCTTGCATTTCTTCTGATTTTAAATGCTCTTTGCCTGAAGGTATTTGAATAATAAAACGACAACCTTTTTTGTCTTTATTGTTTTCTACTCTAATGTTGCCATGGTGCAATTCTACCAATGAATGGGTCAGGTGTAGACCAATCCCTGTGCCCACATTGGAATTATTAAGGTTGTTATTTATTTGATAAAAGCGTTCGAATATGCGACTTGTTTCATTTTCGGGAATGCTAATTCCATTGTCGGATATTATTATTTCTATATACCTCTGTAGTTCAGGTTTTATGGTATTTACATTCTCACTTTTTTGTATCCAAATTTCAATTTCTCCTTTTTCTGAAGTAAATTTGAATGCATTGGATAATAAATTTAAAATGACTTTATCAAAGTTCTTTGGGTCTATCCATCCACTGATGTTTTCAGTCTGAGGATTAAATTTTATCTCAATCTGTTTAATCTTGGCTTCATATTCGAAAGTTGAGAGTAAATCTTTAACAAAACTAACGATATTGACTTCTTCGAATTTTAGAACCAACTGTCCCTTATCTATTTTTCGAATGTCCATTAATTGGTTAACTAGTCTGAGGATGCGTTCGGCATTTCGATATATTGTGTTGTAGGTAAGTTGACGTTCTCCATTCTTGTCTGTAGATATGAGCTTTTGTAAAGGACTAAGAATAAGTGTCATAGGAGTGCGTATCTCGTGTGATATATTGATGAAGAACTGTAGTTTAGCTTCGTTTATTTGTTCGGCGTGAATATGTTTTTGCATTTCGTTGCGAATTTGTTGGCGTTGACGAATTTGCTCTATAATAATATATATACTTAATGCGAATAAAATGAAATAGATTAATTTGGCCACTGTGGAGACATACCAAGCCGGGTATATTTTTATTAATATTTCTTTGGTGTTTGAATAGGTATTGTAATCTTTGGCTTTTACTTTGAAATGGTAGGTTCCGGGAGATAAGTTACTGAATGAAACTCGATTGATGCCTGGATGCAAAGTAACCCAACTATCACTGTTCATTGAATACATATAGGTGATGCGTTCCGGATTATCAAATTCTGTTGTAGAGAATTCAATGCTGAAAGAATTGTCTTTATGGCATAAACGAAATCTATCTGCTTCCATTACATCAGTATCGATTATATTATTACCGCCTGATAATTCTCCTTGTCTTACTGCTTTATCGTGTATATAAAAGTCCGTTATTCTGATCTTTAGTGCTTTTACGGGATTGGTTATTTTTTTTGGATCAAAATAAGTAATGCCATCTATTCCACCAAAGTAAACATGTCCGTCTTTATCTGTGCATGCTGCACTTCTGCTAAATTCATTTCCTTGTAGACCGTCATTGGCATAGTAATTTTGGAATTGATTAGCCCCAGGAATTAATTTTGATATACCAAAGTTTGTGCTGATCCATAGATTGTTTAATTTATCGCCTTGCATACCATAAATAGTATTGCTAGTCAGCCCATTTTTGGTTGTATAATATGTCTCCTTTTGAGTTTTATGATTGATACAGATTAATCCTTCTAATGTTCCTGCCCAAATATTTCCAGCCTTATCTTCATAAAGTGAATAGATTACATTTCCAGGTAGTATTCTATTTCTTTTATAGGTTGTAGTGAAGTTTTTTTTATTAAGATCCAGACATCCCATACCATCGTAGGTGCCTATATAGAGCTGATTTTTTTTGGTATAGAGCAAACAATTAATCCATCCATTATGTAATATATTGCTGTCTTCTCTGTATTTTGTGCCGCTAACGCTATGATATGGAGTTATTTTGCCTGAGAGAATATTCATACAATAAAGATCGGATCCCATGGTACCAATCCATAGGTTCTTTTCAGAATCTTCGGCCAAACTATATATATTTATATCGTTGGTTCCATTATTTGAGAGATTTGTTATGTATTGGCAATATCCAGTATTCCTATCTAGCTTAGCCATTCCCTGCATATAGGAGCCGATCCACAAATTCTTTTCACTATCCTCAATTATACACATAATCGTTAGAGGGATATTTGAATTATTTTTGTTATAGTGAACATGTGTGTTTTTGATTAGATCAATGCCATAAATTCCATCATTATCTGTGCCAACCCATAATACTCCTTGACTATCTTTGCATATTGACATAACACAATTGGAGCCAATGAAATTGTGAGTATTGGATTTGTTGCCAATATAATTGAATTGATTAGTACTAGTTGGTAATAGCATAACTCCTTTTTGATAAATCCCCAACCAGAGATTATTCTTCTGATCTACAGCTATTGAGTGAATTTTAAATTTATCAAAGTTTGAAGTGTTTGTGTTGTAATCAGCTTCAGTTATTTCTTTCCTTTTAATATCGTAAATTTTCATTCCATCCCCGTCAGTTCCAATTAATATTTTTTCATCTTTTGAAATGAGACTTTTTATAGATAGGTGAGAAGAATTAGGAACTTGTGCAAAAGCCTTGTTTTTATTGTTATATATAAAAAGACCTTTAGCCAAAGTTCCTACATAAATTGCATTATTGTTATCTTGAGTAATACATGTTATATTATTCATTTTTTGCTCTTTCGTAAAGTATTGATTATATTTGTTTTTGGCATCAATGCATAGAAGTCCTGTGTTATTAGTAGATATCCATAGTTTTTTTTCCTTATCAACAAATAGGGCATTTATAAAATAAGCATTAATAGACAGCTTCAATTGTTGAGCCTGTTTTTTTTTAGAGTCGAAGATAAACAATCCATGTCCCGTAGTACCTATTAGAATTTCTCCATTCTCTTTTTCTACAATTGAAGTAACATGTGGTTTGATGGGTGATCCTTCCAATAAATACATTGGAATTTCAATGAATTTATCAGATCCTCTGTCATATAGTTGTAATCCACTTAAATACCCTATGAATAAATTATTTCTTGTACTTTCATAGACTATTTGCACATAGTTATTTAATATGGAGTTAGGAATGTCTTTATCATGCTTATATATGACGAATTTCGAGCCATCATATTTGTTTAGCCCATTTTCTGTAGCAATCCAAATTATCTCTTTCTTATCCTGATAGATCTGATTTATAAGGCTACTTGATAATTCATTATTTACGGTAAATAGTCTGGTTGATTGCGGATAAATATTAGTTGTGAGTAATTCAATCACTAAAAATAGTAACAATAATTTTATTTTCATAACAGATAGATGGTTAACAAAAGAATTAAATAGTTAGAAATACAAAGTTACAAAATTCCTACTAAGCTTCTTCTTGAAATGCTTGATAATTTAAAATGAATGACTGATAATCTAACTTATATATTTTATCAATTATAGAGATATTATACGATATTACAATGGTAAAATTAAGCTTTTGAGGATGTTTTTGGATTGTTTTTCAATGTAGTAACCTGCGGGAAAATGAATGTAACCAGAATACAAGTAGATGTAACGTTTGGTTAATTCTGTGATACTTTTTGCTGCTACTTTTGAAAAACTAATCAGTATGTTTGCATCTGTGAAATCACAAATTGTTGAACACCTTAAATATATGAACGAAGATGAAAACATAAATCTATCTCTACCTATTTTAATTTCTTTCTTGAGTTTGTTAATCATTATTTAATTAAATCCATAATTTTATGAAACACACACATTATTACTTCAGGCCATTAGGTCTATTTATTCTATTATGCCTTATACCTCTATGGGTGTTTGCGCAAAATATCACTGTGAAAGGAGTGGTTAAAGATGCTACTGGAGAGCCAATTATCGGCGCCAGTGTTGTAGAAAAAGGCTCTACAAACGGTATTATTACTGATTTGGACGGCAACTTTGCGTTGCATGTGCCAAAGAATGCTATACTTGTTATTTCTTTCGTTGGATATAAGGTACAAGAGATTCCGGTAAACGGAACTACTTTATTGCAAATAACTCTTAAAGATGATACAAAATTACTTGATGAAGTGGTGGTTGTAGGTTATGGCACTCAGAAAAAAGCCGATTTATCATCTGCAATAGCTGTTTTGCCAGCCAAAGAGTTGAATAAGGTTCCCGGAGGATTGCAAGCAGGTTTGCAGAGTTCGGTAGCAGGTGTTCAAGTTACTAATGGAAGAATAAAAATTCGTGGTGTTGGTTCTATTAATAATACGGACCCTCTTTATGTTGTAGACGGCATGATTGGTGGCTCAGTACCAGACGAGTCAAACATTGGAAGTATTCAAATCTTGAAAGATGCAGCATCTTGTGCTATATATGGCGCTCGTGGTGCAAATGGTGTAATTGTTATTACGACAAAACGTGGAAACACCGGTGAGGTAAAGGTTGATTATGATGGATTTGCCGGTATGAAGAATCTGTCGCATGATATTGATAGGCTTAATGGACAAGAATTGGCCGAATTAGTAAATGAGGAATTGTGGAATGCCGGCAAAAGAGATGCGACTGATTATTTAGATGCATATAAAGATCCTGCTTCTATTGGTCAAGGATATGATATGTTCAATGCATTGAAGCGTACCGGCTTTTATCAGAAGCACAATCTCTCTATAAGTGGAGGTTCTGAGAATGCGAGTTTCAGAATAAATAGTCTCTATTCTACAGATAAGCCAATCTTCATTAAAGAAGATACTAAAAACTGTGGTGTGCAATTTATTTCTGATTTTACGAAAGGTAAATTTAAATTTGGCGAAACAGTATCTATTAAACGTACTAATCATGATTGGAGCGATAAAAACTTGCTAATTGCTTTGAAATGGGCTCCAACTTTACCTTTATATGATGATACTAGTTCTACTGGATATGCGGGGGCTGGAAATGGTACAGACTGTGCAAATTCTTTAGCACAAGCACATTTGAATTGGAATAAAGGTGAAACGACTTCTATTAATGGTAATGCTTGGGCAACTTATGAAATCATGCCAGGATTAAAATATAAGTTTAATATGGGAGTTGATATGTATCGATATATGGTTCAGAATTATGAGGCAGAGTATTCAATTCCATATCAGAACCATTCACCTGATTCATATTCGATGTCAAGTTATAAGACTAATCGATTTTTATATGAAAACACTCTTTCTTATGATAAAGTCATTGGTAAGCACAATCTAAATGTATTATTGGGAGTTACTTCCGAGGAAACAAAAAGTCTAAGTGTGACTGCTGGGGCACGTGCTATGCCAAGTGAAGATATTCTTATTCTTGGTGCGACTCAAGATGATGATTCAAAATCAGTAGGTTCTTCTGTTGGTAATGAAGCTATGTTTTCTATGTTAGGAAGGATTAATTATAATTTTGATAGCAAGTATTTGCTTACATTTAATTTCAGACGAGATGGTTCTTCTAAATTTAGCAAGAGCAATCGTTATGGTAATTTCCCATCTTTGTCAGCTGCATGGAGAGTCAGTCAGGAAAACTTCATGAAAACTCTTCCATTTATTAGTGATTTGAAGTTACGTGCAAGTTGGGGAATGTTAGGTAATTCTAATATCGATTCTTACCAGTATCAGAGCACTGTTGCTTTCAGCGGTATTTGGTATTATTTGAATAATACTAAAAATTCTGGTGGACTTGCTACTACGCCATCTAATCCTGATATCAAATGGGAAAGCCAATACTCCACAGATTTTGGTTTGGACTTATCTTTATTTGATAATCAATTGTCATTTGTTGTTGATTATTATTACAAGAAGACGTCTGACATGTTAGTGGAAGTACCAATTTCATACGCAGCAGGTTTTAGTGATAATAAACCCACACTTAATGCCGGAAGTATTGAAAATAAGGGACTTGAATTTGCTGTCACATACAGGAAATCAGTTGGCAAGATCGATTATTCTGTATCAGCTAATATTTCTACAGTAAAGAATGAGGTACTTAGTATTGGGTCTAATAATGAAATTGTGGCAGGTAATGGGATCTCTAAAACAGCAGTTGGCAGATCTATTGGAGAATTTTGGGGGTATGTGACAAACGGATTGTATCGTACCCAAGAAGAATTGGATGCAGATAAAGCTTTTGCACCTAATGCATCATTGGGTGACGTACGCTTTGTTGATAGAGATGATGATGGAGTTGCAGACCAAGATTATATTGGTAATCCAATTCCTAAATTTAGTTATGGATTGAGTGCTGATATAAGTTATAAAGCATCTTGTGGAACATTCGATATGGCTATGATCTGGCAAGGTTCTCATGGTAACGATATCTATAATAAGACCCGTTATTTTGGTGAAGGAATGTATCATTATTATAACTGTTTCGCAAGTACATTAGATCGTTATCGTGCAGAAGAATTAGTTTTTGTAAATCCAATTTCTGGGTTAACAACTATTTATCCTAAGAATACGGACACTGATATGCCGAGAGCTGTTATGGGTGATCCAAATCAAAATATGCGTAATTCAGACCGCTATGTTGAAGATGGATCTTATTTGAGATTGAAAGCGTTGACGATAGGCTACACTCTTCCTCGGAGTTTAACTAATAAATTGCATATTGACAATTTAAGAGTCTATTTTGGCGGAAAGAACTTACTAACCTTTACCAAATACAATGGTTTCGATCCAGAAGTAGGTGATCAGGATACAAGTGGAACCAACCTGACAAGAGGTGTTGATGGCTCTACTTCATGGGATCTTACATTCCCAAATTCCAGAGAATATTTTATGGGCGTTCAATTAGCGTTTTAAAGGTTAAATCTTAAAATTGAAAAACATATGAAAATAATATCACAATTTTGTTTAGTGTGCATCTCTGCAGTAATTCTAAGCAGTTGCGTTCCTGAAATGGATTTGAACAATCCATCGGAATTGTCTGTCGATACATATTATAAAACGGCTGAACAATTGGAGCTTGCAGTAATACCAGCTTATCAGTGCTTAATTAGTTTTAATGGTGTTGAAGGTGGCTATGGCCGTTCTGCATATTATTATCTGATACTTCCTGGAGATGATTTTGATCATACTTTTAAATGCGTAGGTGAAGAATTGTATCCAGATACATACAGTACTCCTTCAAGTCAAGGAAATATCACTAGCGGATGGAAAGGATTCTTTGAAGGAGTTTATGCTGCAAACACGGCTATTGAAAAAATAAATGATTTTACTGGAGAAATTTCAGAATCTGTTAAAAACAGATTGTTAGGCGAGGCTTATTTCCTGAGAGGGTTGCATTATATGCATCTTTGCGCTTTGTATGGAGAAACCATTCCATTAGTTGATCATACGGTACAAAGTCAATCAGATTATTATCCGACTAATGCAGAAGCTGGACAGATATATTCATTAATAATTAGTGATTTCAAAAAGGCGTCAGAACTTTTACCTTTGCGTAGTGATCTTTATGCTGATGTAGCAAATAAGGGACGTGCTACTCAAGGTACCGCACAAGCCTATTTGGCTAAAGCATATATGTATCGTCCTATTCTAGAGAAAGGACAGGCAGCAGAATTTGATAAGGCGGCACCTTTATTAAAAGCTGTTATCGACAGCAAAGAGTATAAGTTAATGGATAATTTTCGCGCTAATGGATTGGGAGGTGATTATGAAAATAATGAAGAATCAGTATTTGAACTTCAAATGTACAATGGTACAGATTGGCTAGGTGGAGACAATTCTGATTCTTGGAGATGGCAGGAAATTGGAGTTCCTGACGGAACAGGCAGCTCTTGGTGGAATATTGCTCCGAATCAAAAGACTTATGATGAATTTGAGGATGGTGATCCCCGTAGATATATGACGTTATGGTGTCCTGAAGGAGCTAAATATACAGAATTATCTGGAAATGTTGCTGATTGGGATTATATGATGGCGCATTTGTCTTCGGATAATGATCTTTATGGGACTAGAAAAGAGTGTCCTGATTATCAGATAAGTGATATTGATGATGATATTAATACTCGTTTGATGCGTTATTCTGATGTATTACTAATGTATGCTGAGTGTTTAAGTGAGACTGGTAATGACAGTAAGGCTATTACAGATCCTTCAGGCCCGAAATATTATATTCAGCAAGTTAGAGATCGGGCAAATAATATCGTATCATCTGAACAATCACATTTATGGTATCAGCATTCTCCTGGTACGATTCCTAACGTAGATGAATTATTGGCAAGTGGTAAAGTTATTAATGGTGTTGCGATGAATAGCATAAAGAATATTATTGAGCATGAACGCTATGTCGAATTTTGTGGTGAATACCTACGCTATTTCGACTTACTCCGTTGGGGTATGGCTGATTCTAAATGGCTTGCACCTTTAGAGGCATTAGGTTGGACGGAAAAAGCAATGTATTATCCTTTCCCGCAGACTGAGTTGAATAATAACCCTAATCTTAAAGGTAATGATATGAATTAGTTAGCAATTAAACTAAATGATGGCGTTTACATAGTGAAATTTGCTTTAGGCAATTTTTCTACAGATTTCTAAAAGAAGGTGTGGCAAGAGTTAATTTTGTCACACCTTTCTTTCGTTTTATTACTCTTATCTATTTTTTCTTATTCTAATTCTTTTGAAACACGGAGTCTTTTGATTGATATCTTTGCGTTTAAAGGATTTTTAATAGCCTTTTATTGAACGATGTAACGTATAAGATAAGTCTTGTAACATATGTGTTGATAGGTGTAACAACAGAAGAATAATTTGAAACAAAAGAATGAGAGACATACATAGCTTATTGTGTATGTTTGCGTCAGAACTATGAAGCATGAATAATATCATTTCAGAATTAGACATATTGAATCCGTATGAATGTTAACTTTAAAATTGATAACGATGAAGATTAGACTGAAAATAATTTGTTTGCTTGCCGTTTTTTTGATGCAACAAGGTTTGTATGCTCAAGTAGGGAAGATGCTCTCTGCTGATAAACAAGATGCCTTTGTTTTGGCTGAAGGCTCTTTTGTAACTCCCTTGCTTGTAGATGATCAGGAGACGGTTGCTGTTAAGCGAAGTGCAAACGCCTTACGGCAAGACATCAACCGTGTGACGGGCATTATGCCGGTTGCATTTGGTCAACTGACCGGTGATGTAAAAAGGCAAATCATTATTGGTACTGTCGGTGATAGTCGTTGCATTGACCAGTTGGTAAAGGAAGGTAAAATAGATGGTAAACAGCTAAAAGGGAAAAATGAAAAATTTATTATCCAAACGATTCAGCAACCTTTCCCGGGAATAGATGAGGCGTTGGTAATTACCGGCAGTGACAAGCGTGGCACTGTTTATGGCGTTTATGAGCTCTCTGCACAAATAGGGGTGTCACCTTGGTATTATTGGGCGGATGTGCCTATTCGCAAGCAGGAACATTTGTATATTAAGAGAGGGGTCTATACTGACGGAGAACCTGCGGTGAAATATAGAGGAATCTTTCTGAATGATGAGGCTCCGGCATTGACGGGATGGGCGAATGAACAATTTGGTGGATTCAATCACAAATTTTATGAGAAGGTATTTGAACTGATTCTTCGTTTGAAAGGCAACTTTATCTGGCCTGCTATGTGGGGGAATGCTTTTTATGATGATGATCCGGCTAATGGTGTACTTGCTAATGAGATGGGTATCATTATGGGAACCTCTCACCATGAGCCAATGGGATTAGCTCAGCAAGATTGGAAACGTCGTGGAACTGGTGCATGGGATTATTCGAAAAACAGTGCTGTGTTACAGGATTTTTGGCGAACGGGTATTGAACGCTGCAAAGATTGGGAATCGGTAATCACTGTAGGTATGCGTGGCGATGGAGATGAACCGATGAGTGAGAATGCTAATATTTCTTTATTGCAGAATATCGTTAAAGATCAGCGTAAGATTATTGCAGAGGTAACTAAAAGAAAAGCGTCGGAGACTCCTCAGGTTTGGGCTCTCTATAAAGAAGTGCAAGACTATTACGATAAAGGAATGCGTGTGTCGGATGATGTTACGTTGTTATTATGTGATGATAACTGGGGAAATGTACGTAAACTACCTGAGCTTAGTGCAAAGAAGCGCAAAGGAGGTTATGGTATGTATTATCATTTCGACTATGTTGGCGGTCCGAGAAATTATAAATGGCTCAATGTCTCTCAGATACAACGCGTATGGGAACAAATGAATCTTACTTATCGATATGGCGTAGATCGGCTATGGATTGTTAATGTGGGTGATTTGAAACCGATGGAGTATCCTATCCAGTTCTTTATGGATATGGCGTGGAATCCTGAGCGTTTTAATGAAAACAATCTATTGCAGCATACGGAGGAATTTTGTGCTCGTCAGTTTGGTGCACAATATGCCAAAGAAGCAGCGCGTCTCATCAATATCTATACTAAGTACAATCGTCGCGTAACTCCCGAACTCTTAAATGAAAAAACATATAGTTTACATAACTATAATGAGTTTCAAACGGTGGTGGATGATTACAAGGCGCTGTTGCTTGATGCTTTAAAACTGAACTACCTCTTGCCAGCCGATTGTCGGGATGCCTATGATCAGTTAGTGCTTTTCCCCATACAAGCTTGTGCTAATCTATATGAACTCTATTATGCTGTGGCGATGAATCATGATTTAGCCGACAAGAAAGATGTGAAAGCCAATCTCTGGGCAGATAAAGCAGAGGCATGCTATTTACAAGATTCATTACTCACCCGGCATTATAATAAGGAGATATCGGGAGGTAAATGGAACCATATGATGGATCAAACACACATTGGATATACTTATTGGCAGCAGCCTGAGCACAATGTAATGCCTCAGTTGAAGCGTGTGCCTCAGAATAGAATGGCATCACTTCCACCTGTATTTGTAGAGGCAGATGGCTATGTTTCTATAGAGGCAGAACATTATAGTCGGGCAATGGATGGAACGAATACTTATTGGATAATAATTCCAGGTTTGGGGAAAACTCTTTCAGGAGTGACCACCACACCTGTTACATTGTTACCGGATAAAAAAACAACATTGGAGTACGATATGGAACTGACTTCTATTGGTGATGTGAAGTTGGAAATATTAGTCTCTCCAACGCTAAACTTTAACGGGAATAGAGGTTTGCGCTATGCCGTCTCTTTTGATGACGATGAAGAGCAAATCGTGAATATAAATGATAAATACGACATGAGAAGGATGGAGAGGTGGCAAGCAAACAGTATCAACCGAACAGTTACGACGCACCGGATAACAACTCCCGGTAAGCATATATTGCGGTTTCGTCCGCTCGATCCGGGGATTGTGTTGCAAAAGCTGATATTGGATGCAGGAGGTTTAAAACCTTCTTATTTGGGTGCACCTGAAAGTAGAAAATAATTGAAATTGGTTAGTTATGAAAGTTTTTGGTAAGGTTAGTTTGATTGTTTTGTTTGCCTTTTGCTTTGCCCAATTGGGTGGGGCAAAAGTCAAACTACCTGTTTTGATTTCAGATGGAATGGTTTTGCAAAGAGAGCAGATTATTTCTGTTTGGGGAACAGCTGATCCTAATGAAGCAGTAGTGGTTCAGTTTCTGAAGAAAAAAGTTGAAACCCGTGCGGATGCGCAAGGCAATTGGCAGGTTGCATTGCCACCGATGAAAGCGGGAGGTCCTTATACGATGAATATCAATGAAATACAACTGAAGGATATTTTGATTGGCGATGTCTGGCTTTGTTCAGGGCAGTCTAATATGGAACTACCTATCTCCAGAGTAGTAGAGAAGTATCGTACGGAGGTAGAAACAGATGCGAATCTGATGATTCGTTATGTCAAAACGCCTTGGGTTTATAATTTTCACGGACCACAAACAGATGTAGGACCAGTTGAATGGCAATCATTGACTCCCAAAAATGCAATGTCTTTCTCGGCTGTAGCCTATTTTTTTGCTAAAGATTTGTATGCGAAAACTAAAGTACCTATTGGCATCATTAATTCCAGTGTAGGAGGTTCACCGATAGAAGCATGGATTAGCGAAGACGGTCTGAAGGCTTTTCCCTTATATCTTAATGATAAAAGAATTTGCGAATCAGACAAATATATGGCTGATGTGACAAAGTTGGGCCGCGAAAGCCAAGAATTGTGGAACACCACGCTTTATCGATCGGATGAAGGCTTGCACGGCAGTCAACCGTGGTACACATCAGACTATGATGACTCGTCTTGGGCTAAAACGGAACTATTTGATACATCATGGGCAGCGAATGGTTTTAACCCTCTTAATGGTTCACATTGGTTTCGCAGGGATTTTGATGTCCCACAGCAATTTGTTGGTAAAGCGGCAACTCTTCGTTTGGGGTGTATCGCAGATGCTGATTCAGTGTATGTGAACGGAACATTTGTGGGCACGGTGCCTTATCGTTATCCCCCCCGTATCTATGAGATCCCCATTCATTTGTTGAGAGCCGGAAAAAATAATGTGACCATACGGTTGATCAGTTATGGAGGTCGTCCTGAATTTGTGAAGGATAAACCTTATAAGATTTTATGTGGAGGAGAAGAAATTAACCTTTTGGGAGAATGGAAACACCGATTAGGTACCCAGATGCCTGCCATGCCCCCGCAAATATCTTTTCAGTATAAACCTGTTGGTTTATATAATGGTATGATAGCGCCTTTGCTTCACTGTAAGTTTACTGGGGCGATTTGGTATCAAGGTGAATCTAATACAGGTAAATACAATGAATACGGTACTCTGTTGTCTACTCTGATTGCCGACTGGAGAAGTAAACTGGATGCTCCCGGATTACCTTTTTTCATCGTGCAATTGCCTAATTTTATGCAATCACATTCGCGTCCTGTGGAGAGTAATTGGGCGGAACTAAGAAACAAACAACTGGAGGTTACTCGTACCGTTCCTAACACGGCACTTGCGGTAGCAATAGATTTAGGAGAATGGAATGATATTCATCCGTTGAATAAGAAGGAAGTGGGGCATCGCCTTTCATTACAAGCTCAAAAACTGATTTATGGAGATAAAAAGCTTGTATCAGAGGGTCCCGTGTATGAATCATCTACAATAGATGGTAATAAGATGATTCTTTCTTTTCGTAACGGTACGGATGATTTAGAACCGACATCTGAGTTGAAAGGTTTCTCTATAGCAGGAAAAGACAGGAACTTCAAATGGGCTAAGGCTCGTGTGGAAGGTAATAAGGTGATTGTGTGGAATGAAGATATAGCAAATCCGATGGTGGTTCGTTATGGGTGGGATGACAATCCGGTTGGCATCAATTTAAGCAACAAAGCGGGGCTTCCTGCTTCACCTTTTACTACTGAATATTAATATTAAAAAATAAACGCGATGAAAAGCTCTTCTCAAAAAGTATCACTTGGCGAAAAAATCGGTTACAGTCTGGGTGACGGTTCGGCGAACCTCATTTTCCAGATGATGATGATGTTTCAACTCTTTTTCTATACGGATGTTTTTGGCATCAAGGCTACTGCTGCCGGCATGATATTGCTGGTTGCCCGTATTTTCGATGCGTTTGTCGACCCACTTGTTGGCATCCTTTCCGATCGTACCAATACTCGTTGGGGTAAGTACCGTCCGTGGATATTGTGGACGGCCATTCCGTTTGCTTTGTTTTTTGTTCTGGCGTTTACCACGCCCGATCTTAGTGAAAGAGGAAAAATTATTTATGCCGGTATAACTTACACTTTGTTAATGTCCATCTACTCGTTCAATAATACTCCTTATTCTTCACTAGGCGGGGTAATGACGAGCGATATCAAGGAGCGCACCAGCATTTCATCCGTACGTTTTGTTACCGCTACTATTGCCACATTTATTGTGCAGGGACTCACTTTACCTTTGGTCTCTAAGTTCGGACATGGCGATGCGCAGAAGGGTTGGCTTATTACCATCTCACTGTTTGCTGTAATTGTCGTGGCATTGTTGGTCATTACCTTTTTTACGGCTAAAGAACGCATCACACCTCCAGCCAATCAAAAAAATTCCATTAAGCAAGATTTTAAAGATATTGTTAATAATGCTCCGTGGAAAGCGATGTTTATCCTTACTCTTTTCTTGTTTACTACCCTTGCATTGTGGGGTAGCAGCATGTCTTATTACTTCAACTATTTTGTCGATAAGACAGCCTTATTTAATTTCCTTCAGCATTTTGGTTTGGTCAATGTGGATGGTGATACATATGGAGCGATACATAAATTTCTTGATGCTTTCGGATTGATTGCTTTGCCTGATCACAGTAATGTCTTTGCAGTAGGATTTAGTCTTTTTAATATGACGGGGCAGATAGTGACGTTGCTTGGAGTAATCTTCTTATCCGGATATCTTTCTAATATCTTTGGTAAACGCAATGTGTTCATTCTTTGCTTGGCATTCACAGGTGTGTTCACTATTTTATTTTACTTGGTTGACTCTACCAATGTAGAATTGATATTTGTGATTAACTTACTTAAAAGTATGGCTTATGCTCCAACGATTCCTCTTCTTTGGGCGATGATGGGCGATGTGGCCGATCATTCGGAATGGGTAAACCATCGACGTGCGACAGGTTTTGTTTTTGCCGGCATTGTTTTTGCGCTGAAAGCCGGTTTGGGGCTAGGAGGTGCTATCTGTGGAAGTATTGTCGATGCATTCGGTTTTGTACCCAATACGGTGCAAACGGAATCGGCCATTGTGGGCATCAAACTTACTTCGAGCGTTATTCCGGCCATTACGTTCTTTATCGGTGTCGTCGCACTCTTCTTTTATCCTATTTCAAAAAAAATGAATGAAAAAATACAGTTGGAATTGGCCGACAGAAGAGCGAAAAATGATAATACTCAATCGTGAAGATAAATCTAGTGGAATGGTAACATGAGAAAGAGCTGTTGAAATGCTTATGTTGTATGTAAAATAATAGAAAAATATAATACGTTGCTTTTATGAGAATTTGCTATTTGACCTTTCCCTTGTTCTTACTAACTTTTTTATCTAGTTGTAAAACAACGCAGAGCGAGAATCGATTTTCGTTAAAAACTTCACTTGAGGGAAGGTTTTTGATAGGCGTTGCTGTGAATGATGCACAAGTTTCGGAACGAGATACTGCAGGACTTCGTCTCATCAAGCAACATTTTAATGCTGTGGTTGCAGAGAATTGTATGAAGAGTGAAGTCATTCACCCCGAGGAGAATCGCTACGATTTTACCCGATCCGATCGCTTTGTGGCGTTTGGTGAAAAATATAAAATGGCCATCACTGGGCATACCTTGATTTGGCATTCGCAGCTTTCGCCTTGGTTCTGTGTTGATAAAGAGGGGAAAAACGTCTCTGCTGAGGTCTTGAAAGAAAGAATGAAAAACCATATTCATGCTGTTGTAGGACGTTATAAAGGACGTATTCAGGGATGGGATGTGGTGAATGAAGCATTTGAAGATGATGGTTCCTATCGCAAAACAAAGTTCTATGAAATATTGGGAGAAGACTATATTCCGCTTGCTTTTCAGTTTGCGCACGAGGCCGATCCTAATGCGGAACTTTATTATAATGATTACTCCATGGCGCACAAAGGGCGACGGGATGCCGTGGTGCGAATGGTTTCTCAATTGAAGGCAAAAGGTATCCGGATTGATGCTGTAGGTATGCAGGGGCATATGCAAATGGATTTTCCTGTAGTAAAGGAATTTGAGAAAAGTTTGTTGGCGTTTGCCAATACAGGAGTAAAGGTGATGATTACCGAAATGGATATGACTATTCTGCCTACTCCGAAGAAGAACATAGGTGCTGATGTAGGGGCCAACTTTAAATATGAGAAGGAGATGAATCCGTATCCCAATGCATTGCCTGACTCTGTAGCACGGGTTTGGAATGCCCGAATGGAGACTTTTTTTAATCTATTCTTGAAGCATAGTGATAAGATTAGTAGAGTGACAGTCTGGGGAGTGACTGATGCTGATTCGTGGCGAAACGGCTGGCCTATCAGAGGACGCAAGGATTATCCCTTGCTGTTCGACCGCAATCATCAGCCTAAGCCTATAGTGGAAGCTATTTTAAAGGATGCAAATAAGAAATAATAATATTTATACAACGATAAAATGAAAAAAGAAGCACGATATCTAGTCCCGGGCGATTATATGGCCGATCCTGCCGTTCATGTTTTTAATGGCAAACTTTATATTTATCCTTCGCACGATCGCGAGAGCGGAATTCCCGAAAATGATAATGGCGATCATTTTGATATGTGTGATTATCATGTATTTTCGATGGAAAGTATTGATGGTGAAGTGATGGATCATGGTGTGGCACTCCAAGTAAAGGACATCCCTTGGGCAGGCCGCCAATTGTGGGATTGTGATTGCGCTTATAAGAATGGTAAGTACTACCTTTATTTTCCACTAAAAGATCAGACAGATATCTTCCGTATCGGTGTGGCGATAAGTGATAAACCGGAAGGTCCTTTTATACCTCAACCTGATCCCATCAGGGGGAGTTACAGTATAGATCCTGCTGTGTTTGAAGATGAAAACGGCTCTTTTTATATGTATTTTGGTGGTCTCTGGGGTGGTCAGTTGCAGCGCTATCGTAACAATAAAGCACAAGAGTCTGCCGTTTTGAGACAAGGTAGTGAGCCTGCTTTGCCAGCAAGGATTGTTCGACTAAGTGATGACATGTTGGGTTTTGCTGAAGAACCTAAAGCTCTCGTTATTTTAGACGAGAAGGGACAACCATTGACAGCTGGAGATAACCAACGTCGGTTCTTTGAAGCATCGTGGATGCATAAATACAATGGAAAGTATTATTTTTCCTATTCAACAGGTGATACGCACAGATTGTGTTATGCCGTTGGCGATAATCCTTATGGCCCGTTCACTTATCAGGGAGTGATACTTACGCCTGTGGTGGGGTGGACTACGCACCATGCTATCTGTGAATTCAAAGGAAAGTGGTACCTTTTTCACCACGACAGTGTGCCTTCAGGCGGGCGAACTTGGCTTCGTAGTCTCAAAGTTTGCGAGTTGGAGTATAATGCTGATGGCACTATTAAAACCATTGATGGAGGAGGGGAATAGTTTTCTTAACGAATTGCATCTTTAATATACTAAAACGGATCGCTATGAGACGCATATTTATATTTATTCTTATTATAATGAACTGCTATGTTGCAAATGCGATGAAACCTTGGGATAAAGGAGCCTTTGAGACATTAAAATATCGGAATCTTTTTGCTGAGCTTGGGTATAGTCAGAACGAAATCGATGCGAAAGTAGACGATGTATTCCAATCCCTTTTTTTCGGTCCCAACAAAATTTATTTTGAAGTGGGAGACTCTTTGGCTTATATTTCGGATATCAAGAATCATGATGCACGGACAGAAGGCATGTCGTATGGTATGATGATCGCTGTGCAGTTGGATAAAAAAGAGATCTTTGATCGTCTGTGGCGCTGGAGCAAAAAATATATGCAACATCAAAATGGTGATTTAGAAGGGTATTTTGCATGGAGTTGCAAGATTGACGGCATGCGAAATGCTCAGGGCCCGGCTTCTGATGGTGAATTATACTATGTTACTTCTTTAATATTTGCTTCTAATCGTTGGGGAAATACGACAGGGATTGATTATCTGAAAGAGGCACAGTATATTTTGAATAATGCAATGAATAAAGAAAGTAAAGGCAGAGTTACTAATCTTATTAATAAGGAGCACAAACTTATTACATTTGTTCCGGACACTTGGGGAGGCTCTTTTACCGATCCTTCCTATCATGTACCCGCTTTTTATGAAGTCTGGGCTCGTTGGGCCAATGATGGTAGAGCAGACTTTTGGCGAGAATGTGCCGAAGCCAGCCGTAAATATCTCCACAAAGCAATTCATCCGCTTACAGGACTTAATCCGGATTATTCTAACTATGATGGTTCTCCATTGAATACAAGACAGTTAATTGGTAAAGCTTTTCGTTTCGACTCTTGGCGCGTGCCTATGAATATAGCTCTCGATTATTCTTGGGCTTGTGCTGATAAGAATTGGCAACAAGAATATGGAAATAGGATTCAGAATTTTTTGTATTCACAGGGAATTCATACATTTGTTGACCAGTATAACGTAGATGGCTCTACTGTGGCTGAGATATTACCTGCCGGAGAGTATACTGCATTGCGTCATTCACTGGGGTTGGTAGCAACCTCGGCTGCTGTTTCACTAGTATGCACTCATGAGAAGAGTCGTGAATTTGTTCAACAGTTATGGAATGAGCGTCATGAACCCTATGCTGATGGCTATTTTGATGCTTACTACGACGGGCTGTTGAGGCTCTTTTCAATGATGCATTTGAGTGGCAAATATCGTATTATTTTTCCGAAATAGTGATTAATCTTTGAATTTACAGACATGAAGAAAACTCTTTTTTCTTGTATCTTTTGCTCTTTCTTTTTGATTTTAAATGCTAGCGAGGCAGATCATTTATGGCTTCGAATGTCTGCCAATGAAAAAGCTGAAGTAATCTGCAAAAAGCAATCTCCGACATTGACTATCGCAGTTACTGAACTCAGAAGTGGGTGGAAGGGGGGACCTGTTGAACTTCAAATGCGAACGGGCAAAGAATGGAAAAAACTAGGAAAGGAAGGATTTACCATTCGCACATCTGCTGATGGGAAAAAGATAACTGTTGCTTCACTAGGTGAAACGGGTCTTCTTTATGGAGTGTATCATTTATTACGCTTGCAGCAGACGGATGAACTAACAGTTCAATTAAATATCTCTGAGTCTCCTTCTTACAAGATACGGATACTGAATCATTGGGACAACCTTGATCGTACAGTGGAACGGGGTTATGCCGGTCGTTCTATTTGGCATTGGGAACAACTACCGGATACTCTTTCGCCGAGATATGAGCAATATGCTCGTGCTAATGCATCTATCGGCATTAATGCTACAGTATTGAATAATGTTAATGCTAGTCCGCAAATGCTGTCAACAGAATATTTGCAAAAGGTCAAAGCTTTGGCAGGAGTGTTTCGTCCCTATGGCATCAGGGTTTATTTATCCATCAACTTTTCTTCTCCTGCTGAATTGGGTAGATTGTCTACTTCCGATCCTCTTGATGCTTCCGTTGACCGTTGGTGGAAAGAAAAAGTGAACGAAATCTATCGTTTGATCCCTGATTTCGGAGGATTTTTGGTTAAGGCAAACTCTGAAGGATTACCCGGACCGCAAGATTTTGGTCGCACACATGCAGATGGAGCTAATATGCTGGCTGATGCGTTGCAACCTCACGGAGGCATTGTGATGTGGAGGGCATTCGTTTACAGTCCGGGAGATAGTGATCGGGCTAAACAAGCTTATCAGGAGTTTATACCGCTGGACGGAAAGTTTAGAAAGAATGTAATCATACAGGTAAAGAATGGGCCGATAGACTTTCAACCTCGGGAGCCATTTAGTCCGCTGTTTGGTGCAATGAAGCAGACAGCGGTGATGCCTGAATTTCAGATTACGCAAGAGTATTTGGGATTCTCTAACCATCTCGTCTATTTAGCCCCATTGTGGAAAGAATGCTTGGAAAGCGATACTTACCAACAAGGGCAAGGCTCTACTGTGGCTCGTGTCACGGATGGTTCAGTCTATCCGCATCAACTAACGGCTATTTCCGGAGTGGCAAATATTGGTGAAGATGCTAATTGGTGTGGTCACCCCTTTGCACAAGCCAATTGGTACGCTTTCGGCCGATTGGCATGGAATCATGAACTGACTTCGGCACAAGTAGCGGATGAATGGATTAAACAGACGTTTGAAGTTGCAGAATCTTCTGATTTCCTGCCAAAGGTAAAAGCGATAATGATGCAATCGCGCGAAACAGCTGTTGATTACACAATGCCGTTAGGCTTTCATCATCAGTTCTCTTTCGATCATTACGGCCCGGGTCCATGGTGTGTGAGGCCTGGCTTACGTGCAGACTGGCTGCCTAATTATTATCATAAGGCAGATAGTATGGGAGTTGGCTTTGACCGTAGCAGTACAGGCAGTAATGCCGTGTCGCAGTATCAATCTCCGTTGTGTGAGATGTTTGATGACGTAAAGACCTGTCCTGAGAATCTTTTGCTTTGGTTTCACCACATACCATGGGATTATAGAATGAAAAGTGGACGCACTTTTTGGGATGAGCTTTGTTATACGTATGATAGAGGGGTGCAGCAAGTACGCTCATTTCAGAAAACGTGGGATACATTGGAAAAGCAGGTAGATCCGAAACGGTTTAAAGAAGTGCAACGTCGTTTGAAGATTCAGTCACGTGATGCCGTTTGGTGGAAAGATGGTTGTTTACTTTATTTTCAGCAATTTAGTGGCATGCCTATTCCGTATGATATAGAGCGACCAATTCACGATTTGGACTCATTGGAGAAGTTCAATCTGGGTATTAGTATTTATGAAAATGCTCCTAGATAAATCAAAATTGAAAAATTAACTTATGCATTTGTGTTGTTCAGTAGGAATTTGTAACATTGTGCAAAGTTTCTTTTAGTTAAAACAAGATAATGGAAAAAACATGGAGATGGTTTGGTAAGAACGATAAAATAACTCTTGCCATGCTTAGACAAATAGGAGTGGAAGGTATTGTGACAGCCTTACATCAAGTACCTAACGGGGAGGTGTGGAGCTTCGAAGCGATCAACGACATGAGGACATATATCGAATCTTTCGGTTTGCGTTGGTCGGTTGTGGAAAGTCTGCCTGTATCCGAAGAGATAAAATATGCGGGACCGGGGCGTGATGCACTGATTGAAAACTACAAACTAAGTCTGGCCAATTTGGGAAGGGCAGGAGTGAAGACGGTCTGCTATAACTTTATGCCTGTTATCGACTGGATTCGTACCGACTTGGAACATCCATGGGCGGATGGTACCTCTTCCCTTTATTTTGATAAAATACGTTTTGCCTATTTTGATTGCCGCATCTTGAAACGTGTCGGTGCTGAGGCCGACTATACAGATGAAGAACTTTGCAAGGTGAGCGAACTGGACACCGTTATTACTCAAGCAGAGAAAGACGAGTTGGTAGACACCGTCATCGTTAAGACACAAGGCTTTGTAAATGGTAACATCAAAGAGGGCGACCAAAATCCCGTAGCCATCTTCAATAGACTGTTAAGTTTGTACCAAGGGATTGATCGTAACGGTTTGCGGGAGAATTTGTGTTACTTTCTCACCTCCATCATGCCTGTTTGCGAAGAGTGGGACATTAACATGTGCATTCATCCTGATGATCCTCCTTGCCAGATGCTTGGCCTACCTCGTATTGTAACTAGTGCAGAAGATATTGACTGGTTTCTCCATGCAGTGGATAACCCGCATAACGGATTAACATTCTGCGCCGGCTCACTTAGTGCCGGTCTGCACAATGATGTACCTGCTCTGGCTCGCCGTTTTGCAAAGCGTACTCACTTTGTGCATTTGCGTAGCACCAATGTTACTCCCGAGGGTAATTTCATTGAAGCCTCCCATTTAGAAGGTCGTGGTCACTTGGTTGAATTGGTTCGTATCTTTGAGAAAGAGCGTTCCACCCTTCCCATGCGCGTAGATCACGGGCGACTGATGCTTGGTGATGCCGATAAAGGATATAACCCCGGTTATTCTTTTCATGGTCGCATGCTAGCCTTGGCACAAGTAGAGGGTATGATGGCTGTAGTGAAAGATGAACTCACGCATAAACGCTTTTACGAAAAAGTGGAATAAGTCAGGTACTTTCTATCAACTCGTGAATCTCATTCATGTGCAGATGCAGATGATCCAGATAGCCTTCTATCATTTCGGCTAAGGTAACTTTTGTACCTTCAAAATCGTACCAATCATTATTTAGTTTAGTCTGATCAACAGATTTTATTACCTGAATGATGTGGAGATTATAGTATTTCCATAATTGAATAAGATCTTCCCAGTTAGTATGTTGATAGTCTTGCAAGGCAATCCACAAATCATTGTCTTGACGATAGTCGGGGAAGACTAAATGTTCTGTGTATTGCAACCGGACCATCCGTTGGTGGTTGTTGGATGCGGAATCGACCAAATGACCAAGGATTTGTTTGATGGTTCTGTTTTGCTTGTTGCGTTTTAACGTGATTGTTTCTTGTGATAAACCAATCAATACTTGTTCTTCGGTTGTTATAACCTTCGAAACTCCATCTGTGATGTGAGAAAAATCAATACCCGACATATTTCTTACTTTTTAAGTAACTGTTTAAAAATCATTTTTTAATTCGATTCAGCATAAGTTTTACCATGGCTAACTGAATCATCGTTTGGCTTGTATCTGCATGATACTCTAAGTCTTTACTGAGTCTTCTATACGATTCGAACCATGCGAAAGTTCTTTCTACCACCCATCTTTGCGGGATTATCTGGAATTTTGGAGAGTCTTCCTTTCGTAACACGATTTCAAGTATCCAACCAAAGCTCTTTTTTGTCTTTTCAATAAGTTCTCCTCTATACCAACCATCGGCTATAGTCTTCACCAGCCTATGAAACCTGAATTTCAATTCAGAGTATGCCATTTTTAAACAGTTACATAATAATACCTCAAAAACACGAAGTGAAATGCTTTAAATATAAAAGTAAGACAAAAGCCAATCGAAATCTCGAGACTTTTGCCTTACCCAATATGCATTATAATCAGCAACTATTACTTTATGTAACCCGGATTACCTATTAAAGCAATTGAGCCGTTGTAAGTTACACTCGTTAACGTGAACCTGTTGGGATCTGCCGGATCGCACAATGGCCATATAATCTGGTTCGTAGCTACCTTTACCATAGGATCTATGGACGGAAGCCCCTTACTCACACCTTCTGCAATCACCTTCTCAATGATTACATGTATAACTACTGAAATGATGGCAGCGATTACTGCTACGATAACACCTACAATTATTTTCTGCACGATAGTCTTCATGCAAGCACCAACTACTAACCCCACAACTGCCAGAATTAACCCTGCTATTACTTCCGTAATAACAACCCAAGCCTCTGTCTCCGTTTTTGATATCACCGCAGGGTCTCCAAGTAATTCATAAGTCAATATTTGCTCCCCTGCAGAATTGGTGTCTAGCTTAAGAGTCATTTTTACATCGATATCAACAATGGAAACGATTCCCGGTGATATATCTGTCTTAACTGTGGTGTGAGATCTGATGTAGGTTTGTTCAAAGAACACCTCAAAACTCTCGCAAACAGGATGGTATGTAATTGCTCCATACTTTATACCTTCCATTTTAAGTTTAGAACTAGTGATGCCGTTCTTTGTGTCATTCAGTGTAAAATCAGATGCTTTAGCATCTTCGAATACAAAAGGCAGAGAGGGTAAGAATTGGTATTCAGCAAATAATCCCGTATTAATAATAAATGTACCATCCCCTTTGTCTGTCAATGCATTTTGAGTAATTTGGCGAGGTAACCCAACTGCCGAATGCCCCAGAGTCATACACAACACTCCAAAAACGCTGTTTGTCAGTGTACCATTATCAGTATAAGCATAACTCATGTGAGTTGATTTCAACCATTTATAGTCCTCTTTGTCGCCTAAACTATTCAGGTTTATGGTAGAGAATACCGTGTTGAATTTATCAAGATTATGATTACACCATTCAAGAATCAAACTACTGAGTACGGATTTGGTTATTTTTCCCATTCCCAGCGATGAAGGTACATTCAATTGAATGAGGCTTACAACCGGAACATCCGGATTATTAGATGTAGTTGATACCTTTAAGTCATACAGACCCTCTTTCAGCACCTCATCATCCAGCACTTCGGGGAAGTATCTCAATTTTACCTGTACAATGGCTTCTACTCCATTAAGTTCAAAACCTTTGCCGTAGTCGAAAGAACCACTTGCAATAGGTAATTTCAGGTTTATGTTTGAACCATCTCCACCTTCTGATATTTGCCATGCATTAAACTTTCCGTTTGTAATGCTGTAAGATTCATCTCCATCAGTGATTGTGTATTCTATTGTTGCCGGATAACTTTTCTTTTCAATGATTGCTTTGTTTAAATGTTCAGCACTGATCGCAAAAACGGTATCCCATCCATTGGTACTGATTGCACTCTCGGCCATTAGCTCAATTTCATCTTGCATAAAACTAGCCCTTAACCGCCTCTTGTCTTTGTAGAGCGAACTTTGGAGTGCAATTTTAACTAACTCTTTGTCCATTTCGGGCATCATGGTGATTGTCTTCATCCCAACGCCCAATTTTTCGTTTGGTTTCATACTGTTAAGAAATTTAATTTATAATATATTCTATAATAAAAGAATCGTCTAGTTTTACATTGACAAGATTTACTTCCTTCGGATTGCCGGTCCATGCTACGGGTGAAATGTTATCTATATGCATCCTCTCTCCAAATATTTTTGTAATAGAGTTCATGAGGTCACTAGAAATGCATGAAACCACAATTTTTGTAATCAATCCAACAATGGGTAGTAGCCAAGAAAGGTACCAGGGAATGTCTTCGTGATGATCAAAAGAGGGGGTACCATCTATTCTGAATTCAACTACCTGGTTTGTTAATTGAGGATGGGCTTTGAACCTGCCGTTGAAATACATCCAGATACCTGCTTTCAGATCACACTTTCCATTTATTTTTATTTCTAATACTTCTCCTAAAATAGAAACCTCCAGTCCTTGTATTACGGGTGTGTACCAAATTGCCCCACTTTTTACACTATTCATTTCGAGGCTGCGGGTGTTAACCAAAATGCCAAGATCGTTTATCCTGTAATCTGAACTGTTTGAGTGTTTGAAAAAGTCGATAAAAGACGGTACCATGACATTTAATAGAAACAGATCTGATGAAGTAATAAAATAGCTATTCGGATTGCCCGGAAGTGAATCGACATCTATATCTACAGGCGTATTGGTGATGTCCTTATTGCTACACACAGATAAAACCCCCATATAAGACGGTTTACTGTCTAGGTAAGAATATTTGCATTTAACAGGTGTTACCCAACTTCCGCTTTCCTGAGCAAAGTTGATGGACGCAAATACATAATTAATTTGTTCAGGGTATCCTATTAAATATTGGCATACTAACTCAAGTATAACGGGCTGGTAGAACGCAGGAATATTACCTTTAAAAAGTATGGGTATTATCCAACCTCCTTGTTCATTGCTGCTTGCTACCTCGTCTCTGCTCTTTGCAAGCTGTTTGATGTCTAGTTTCAGTAGCTTTTTGTTGTTATCCGTATTGACGAAATCCATCATCATCTCCACTATGCATTCGCAATTCGTTAAGCTGTATTCTTTTTGACTATTTTCGTCAACAGCCATATTACCGGCATTATCGAATAGGCGAAACGTACCCGATTCAAACGGAATGTTGAATCTTATCAGCTTGTTGCTGCCCCCGTCGGTAATTTGCCATGGACCGAATTTTCCATATAACTCATACTCAACTTCTGTCTTTTTTATTTCATTGTTGAATAGATGCCAGCAATTTCTGATGTCTTGATTAACATGTTCAGTTTTAACCAAACCAACCGTATCCCATCCTTTCGTGTTCATAGATTTAGCATTTAAGGTGAATGTAGATTGTACTCAACTAATCTTACTGAAAAACGATGGAAATTTATGAATAAAATATTGAAGTAACAAGAATAAAAGAAGGAATATTTTTTTTTCTTTGTGTTTGATGCAATGTCGAAATGCAATCGCAAAGCAATACCTATATTAATAGGGCATTCAGGTGTCTCTATACAATATCTATATCTGATAAAGTTACCATAAGCATTATCTTTAAATAGATTTTAAGTGATTTTGTTATTTTTCCAAATATTTCTGAAAGGCAATTCTAGGTGTTCCGTTAGAAACATAAATGATGCCGCAGGTGGTATAACCATTCCTTTTTAGTAAATTCTGCATCACTCGATTGTCGTGGTGGGTATCCACCCGAATGTTCGGACATCGCTCGAAACACCATTGCAGACAGTAGGTGCCGATCTCTTTTCTTTTCCCTGTTCCGGCCAGACGATGCACAACGCCGTATGGTTCGTCGTTCAGCCATTGTCCATTTTCTATCAGGGCATAATTAGGATCCTTTCCTTGCAGGAAACAGAAGGTGGCAATTATCGTCTGGTCATCGTCGATGCAGACATAACTGTTTCCGTCTGTAATATCTTTCAGCACTATTTCACGCGAGGGATAACCGTCAATCCATTGATTTTTGTTACCGCTATTTTGCATAAATAGTTTTGCTTGAGCGTATATATTCATTAATGTATCGAGATCTTCCGGTTGACTCTTTCTTATTTCCATAAATCAGTTATATAATATAATCAGTCATCTTCTTCAATGATTTTTCAAAAATAGGAATATAATGTGAAAAAGCATAATCTATCTTCACATAATACGTTGTCTAAGCATTGAGAGCGAAAAAAACTGTTGGTCACGCAATTGGATGACGATGGTCACACAGCTGTAGGATAATGGTCACGAAACTGTGTGATCATTATCCCACAGCTGTGTGACCATCTATTTTGTTTGTTAAACTCACTTAGATATCCTATTCTTTGCAGTTAACTAACCTATTGAATGAGCTTGATTTATTCGTTGAATAGATAGAATCATTCTAAACTAATCCTGCTTCGGTAGTGTTATAGTAGAACACTAAAACCTTTAAATTATGAGTAGTACTAAAATTAGTAATTTGTTGGGCGACCAAGCCGAATATTATCTTGGTCATGTTAGTAAAACAATAGAGAAATCTCTTATTCATGTTCCCTCTCCAACTATTATAGATGATGTTTGGATCTCTTCGGATAGAAATCTTCCTACATTGAATAGCTTGCAGGCATTGCTCGGTCACGGTAGGTTGGCCAACACGGGTTATTTGTCTATTTTGCCTGTTGATCAGGGCATAGAGCATACTGCAGGTGCTTCTTTTGCACCCAATCCGCTCTACTTTGATCCGGAAAATATTGTGAAATTAGCCATTGAAGGCGGATGCAACGCTGTTGCTTCCACGTATGGCGTTTTGGGATCTGTGGCACGTAAATATGCTCACAAGATACCTTTTATTGTGAAGTTGAATCACAATGAGTTGCTGACTTATCCGAACACGTATGATCAGGTTATGTTTGGCACGGTGAAAGAGGCATGGAATATGGGAGCTGTGGCTGTTGGCGCTACCATCTACTTTGGTTCGGAGGAAAGCAGACGACAGTTGATTGAGGTGTCGGAAGCTTTTGAATATGCGCATGAACTGGGGATGGCAACCATCTTGTGGTGTTATCTGAGGAATAGCGGTTTTAAGAAAGATGGTGTGGATTATCATTCGGCAGCCGACCTCACCGGGCAGGCTAATCATTTGGGAGTGACCATTCAGGCAGATATTGTGAAACAAAAATTGCCTACCAATAATGGTGGATTCTCGGCTATTAACTTTGCCAAGACGGATAAGCGGGTTTATACGGAACTGAGTTCAGAACACCCTATTGATTTATGTCGTTATCAGGTAGCCAATGGCTATATGGGCAGAGTTGGTTTGATTAATTCCGGTGGAGAATCAAACGGTGCTTCAGATTTGAAAGACGCTGTGATTACGGCTGTGGTCAACAAGAGAGCCGGTGGCATGGGATTGATCAGCGGACGAAAGGCATTCCAGAAACCAATGAAAGATGGAGTGGAACTGCTGAATACCATTCAGGATGTTTATTTGGATTCTACGGTAACGATTGCTTAAAGCAAAAGTTCGTTTTTGTTATAGTATAAAAGGAAGAGGAGAGTTTCGTTAAAGAGTGCTCTCCTCTTTGCCATTTATAAAAGTTATAACTCTTCAATCTCCTGTAACCAGGCGGCCGATGAGGCGTCACTTGGCATACGCCAATCGCCACGGGGACTGATGGAGATGCTTCCTACTTTCGGACCGTCGGGCAAGCAAGAACGCTTGAATTGTTGTGCGAAGAAACGGCGGAAGAATGTATGCAGCCATTTTTTTATCGTATCACGGTCGTACGCCTCTTTAAAAGCGAGGGAAGCCAGATAGAGTATTTTGGCGGGGCGAAATCCGAAACGCATAAAGTGATAGAGAAAGAAGTCGTGCAATTCGTAAGGACCGACAAGATCTTCCGTCTTTTGTATGATATTGCCATTCTCATCGGCCGGAATTAGTTCGGGACTGATAGGAGTATCGACTATATCTAATAAGGTGATGCGAGATGCTTCGTCCACTCCGTTTTCTGCTACCCATTGCACCAAGTATTTTACTAATGTTTTAGGGATGCTGGAGTTAACGCCATACATCGACATGTGGTCGCCGTTGTACGTAGCCCATCCCAGTGCCAGTTCCGAAAGATCTCCTGTGCCGATCACCATCCCATTGGTTTGATTGGCTATGTCCATCAAGATTTGCGTGCGTTCCCGAGCCTGAGAATTTTCGTATGTCACATCGTGCACATTGATATCGTGCCCTATGTCCGCAAAATGTTGGATGCAGGCCGCTTTGATGTCTATCTCACGGATGGAGACACCGAGTGACCGCATTAAATCCAAAGCATTGTTATAGGTTCGATCGGTTGTGCCGAAGCCCGGCATGGTGATTCCCAAAATCCCCTCACGGGAGAGTCCCAGTTTATCGAATGTTTTGACGCAAACGAGCAGGGCAAGTGTAGAATCCAATCCACCGGAGATACCTATGACGGCTGTTTTTGCTGCGGTATGCACAATGCGTTGTGACAATCCGCCCACCTGAATGGAAAAGATTTCTTCGCAACGTTCTTTCAATGCTTCTCCTTGCGGCACAAACGGATGTGCATCGAGCGTACGGGTTAAGTTCAACTCCTTGGTATTCACCCATTCTGCCTGAACATGAATGGGCTCTTTAATGACGAACAGAGATCGGTTGGTAGCAAAAGTGGTATTGGTACGTCGTTCTGAACGTAGGCGTTCTGTATCTATTTCGCTGATAATAAGTTGTTCTTCGTGCGAGAATCGTTGGCTGCCTGCCAATAAAGTACCGTTTTCGTAGATAAGTCCGTTGCCGGAAAAGACGATATCGGTGGTAGACTCACCAAATCCGCATGAAGCAAATACATAACCCGCTATGCATCGGGCAGACTGCTGACTGATAAGTGAACGCAGGTAAGTATGCTTGCCGATGCTCTCGTTGCTGGCCGAAAGATTCAGCAATATTTCGGCACCTTGCAAAGCCAGTGCTGAGCTTGGAGGTATAGCTGACCACAGATCTTCGCAAATCTCAATTCCAAAGGTGGTGCCGCAAGCGTCAAATACGAGGTTGACTCCAAGAGGTACTATTTCTCCGCAAAGGCGCATGCTTGTTAGCGTTGTGGCGGCGGCAGCGGAGGTAAACCATCGTTGTTCGTAGAATTCTTTATAATTAGGTAAGTAAGTTTTAGGAACGATTCCTAATATTTTCCCTTTTTGAATAACCACCGCCGCATTTAAGAGCATCGAATCGACACCTACCGGCATGCCCAGGACAGAGATAATATCAAGTTGGCGGGTGTTGTTCAGTATCTGTACAAGAGCCATTTCGGCTTCTTCGATAAGTAATTGTTGCGCGAAAAGATCCCCGCACGTATATCCGCTAATACACAGTTCAGGAAATACGACGAGTTGTACACCTTCTTTTTCAGCATTAACAATAATATTCTCTATTTGTTGGGCGTTTGTTTTGCAGTCGGCAACCTTTACATGGGGCACTGCTGCTGCTACTTTCACAAATCCATGATTCACCATAATTCTTTAGTCATTTTGTTGCAATCGGTTTCCGGTTGCAATATCTATATCATGCAAAAATAGAAAATATTATTCAATAACTTGAGCAAAACTTCTAAATACCAATATATAAAAAGAAACTATGAAGAAAAAGAATTTAAGTCTTTGGCCCTATAAAATCTTTCTTTATCTTTGTTCCCTAATAAAAATGGACTATAATATTACAATCTTGTAACATGATAAACGTAGCTGAATACTTACTCAAGCACAAAATAAAGCCATCTGTGCAACGTCTGGCGATTATGGAGTATTTGTTAAAGCATAAAACTCATCCTTCTGTTGAAGAAATCTATTCCGCACTTTCTCCTACAATAATTACATTATCTAAAACGACGGTTTACAATACGCTGAAACTTTTGGCTGATCACGATGCAGCACAAATACTTACTATTGATGAACGGAATATTTGTTTTGATGGTGATACTTCTCCGCATGCGCATTTTTTGTGTAAAAAATGCGGTAAAATATATGATTTATTCTCTCAGGGAGCTATGAAAGAAGTATTACCTGTTAATTTGGAAGGACATGAAGTCACTGAAATGCATTATTACTATAAAGGAATCTGCAAGAATTGTTTAGATAAGCAGTGACTAAATAAGCATGATACGTATACTGCATACTGCTGACTGGCATTTGGGACAAAGTTTCTTTGGCTTTGAGCGTGCGGAGGAACATCAACATTTTCTTGATTGGCTCGCTGTTGAACTGAAACAGAACAGCATTGATGTGCTTATTATAGCGGGTGATGTGTTTGATGTATCCAACCCCTCTGCAGCTTCCCAACGGATGTTCTATCGTTTTGTCAGTCGCGTTACTACCGAGAACCCTTCAATGCAATTGGTAATTGTTGCCGGCAATCATGACTCGGCGGCACGCTTGGAAGCACCCTTGCCGTTGCTGCAGGAGATGCGTACGGAAATTAAAGGTGTTGTGCCTAAGAAGGAAGGTGTGTTGCTCTATGATGAGCTCATTGTGGAACTCAAGAATGTAGCCGGCGAAGTGGAAGCGTTGTGCATGGCTGTACCTTTTTTGCGCCAAGGTGATTATCCTTCGGTAGAGACGGAAGGAAATTCGTATGCTGCGGGCGTGAAGGAGTTTTATAAACAACTCTTGGAACATGCCTTGTTGCGGAAAAGTGACAAGCAGGCCGTGGTGGCCATCGGACATTTACAAGCCACAGGCTCTGAAATAGCCGAACGAGATTACAGTGAAAGAACCATTATTGGAGGCTTGGAATGTGTATCACCCGAAACGTTCGATGAACGGATTGCTTATACGGCTCTGGGACATATACACAAAGCGCAACGTGTGTCCGGCAGGGAGAATGTGCGCTATGCCGGCAGCCCGCTGCCCATGTCGTTTGCCGAGCGAAACTACAAACAGGGTGCGGTGTTGGTAACATTGGCTGATGGAAAGCTCCAATCCATAGAGAGGCGGGAATATACTCCGCTTGTTTCTTTGCTTAGCGTGCCCGTGGGTGAAGCTGTTTCACCCGAAGAAGTATTGGAACTATTGAGGAACCTTCCTGCAAAAACGGATTTAAACCTTTCTCCTTATCTGGAAGTAAAAGTATTGCTTACTGAACCCGAACCGATGTTCCGCAATCAGGTAGAGGAGGTGCTGCAAGACAAGCATGCTCGTTTGGCCCGTATCGTTTCCGCTTACCGCAAAGAGCAAGGTTCTGACTCAACTGAACAGCAGATGACGGAAGGCTTGGAGGCGATGGATCCTTTGCAGATAGCCCGATCTGCTTTCGAAAGAATTTATCAGGCTGAGATGCCCGATGATATGGTTGCTCTTTTTCAAGAGGCTTATCAGGCTTTGTCTGTTGGCGACAATCAATAACGAATCTTTGCAATAGATGAAAATACTATCTATCCGATTAAAGAATCTGGCATCCATAGAAGGAATGTTTGAAGTCGATTTTACCGCAGAACCTCTTTACTCAGCGGGCATCTTTGCGATATCCGGACCTACGGGTGCAGGAAAGTCCACGATACTTGATGCACTCTGTCTGGCACTTTACGACAAAGCACCCCGCTTTACTGCTTCGGGTGAGAATCTCTATTTGCAGGATGTGGGCGATAACCAAATCAATCAGTCGGATGTTCGAAATATATTGCGAAGAGGCACAGGAGAGGGGTTTGCTGAGGTTGATTTTCTGGCGGCTACGGGGCGTCGCTATCGTTCTCGTTGGTCGGTACGCAGAGCCAGAAGCAAATCGACAGGTTCATTACAGCCCCAAGTGATGCAAATTATTGATCTGGATACTGAAGAGGAGTTGCAAGGTACAAAGACGGAATTACTTGCGCAGTTGACTGTATTGGTGGGGTTGACGTATGATCAGTTTACCCGTACGGTATTGTTGGCTCAGAACGATTTTGCTACCTTTCTGAAATCAAAGGAATCGGCAAAGGCGGAACTTTTGGAGAAGTTGACAGGAACGGAAATTTACTCACGTATCTCTCGCGAGGTGTATGCGCATAGCAAGGCAGCCGATGAGGCTTTCAGGCGAGTGAAAGATAGTGTGGGACTCATTGAGTTATTGCCTCAAGAGGAAGTAGACATCTTGATGAAAGAAAAGGGAGAACTTACCGTGCTTCGTGAAGCAGGAGTGAAGCAGCTTTCAGCACTAAAGGAGCAACTCGCTACGCTTCGTTCTTTCGTTCTTCAGCAGGAACTATTTGCTAAGAAGCAACAAGAAGAGGCGGCACAAAGCACCAAGTTGAAAGAATTGGAAGCAGGATTGGGTATTCGCATACAAAACATAGAAACCTTTCGGCAACAATGTGAGGCTTTACAACCGGAGTTGAACAAGGCACGTGCATTGGATGTACAGATACAAACAGCGCAAAAGGTTTATGCTCAGGCTAATGATTCTTTGCAAACCGTACACAAACAGACTGAAGAGGGCAGGGCAGTGGTGGTGGCGAAGGAGAAACGTATGCTGGCTTATCGGGGAGAATTGCATTCGCCTGATTTGCACAAGATTATGGCTGCTGAGGAATTGAGAGGGGAAACCCACGGTGTAGTTGTAAGAGAAAATACAGAATCAAGTGATGTCGCTGGAGCTGTACCCAGTATAGCATCTGAATTGGAGCAGGCAGAAATAACTTTATCTCAGGCTGAAAAGTTGCTTGTACTGCTTCAGCAAGCGGATGATGAGTTGCAGGTTCGTCTGAATGCTTTCGGTATCGAAGCATTGGGCAAAGAGCAAACTCGCCTGACGCAAGAGCAAACTCGCTTGCAGCAAGTTCGGCAGACAGCTTTGGACTGGAGCAAGGTGCTTCACGAATTGCAAGAACTAACCGTTCAACTTTCCGCATTGCGTGTCAAGAAAGAAAATTCGGAAAAAGAAATGTCTGGGTTGGCCCAGTTGTTTACTCTCAAAGAGACGCAGGTTAAGACGCTGCAACGAGTGTATGACAATGCACGCATGGCCATGAATCAGAGTGTGTCAGAGTTGCGTGGCCAACTTCTTGAGGGAGAGGCTTGTCCTGTATGTGGCAGTAAGGAACATCCTTACGGCGGGCACGGTGAAGTGGCCGATACAATTTATCGGGGTATAGAACAGGAATATCAGGCAGCTTCGGCAGAATTGCAGCAATTAAATAATCGCACGATTTCCTTGAAGAGTGAACTCATTCATTTGCAGCGGGAAGAAGGACAACTGTCTGCTCAGTTCGGTGCACGGCAGGATCAAGAAAGTGCACTCTCGGCGCAACTAATGCAGCAGGCCGTAGAAGCGACTGATTCTTCTATTCAGCTTGCTACTCGTAAACAAGAAGCTGAGCGATTATTCAAATCCTTTGAGGAACAATTGGAAGGCGTAAAGTTGCATCTTCACGAACTTTCAGTGAAACTACACCAATACCAACAACTCTATACTGAGTGGCAACAACAGGATGGAAAGGTGAAGCGGTTGCGCAACAGTTGCGAAGCGCTACGTAGCATCATTTCAGCGAGCCATTTGTTGTTGCAGGAAGTGGAAGCAGCCAAAGAAAAGTTGAGTTTACTACTAGCTTCCGAGGAAAAAGAACAAAAGCGATTTGCTATGGCAAGCGAAGAGTTGCAACGCTATCGAACAGAACGTGGAGCATTGTTGAGAGGCAAGACAGTGGAAGAAGCTGAAGGAGCTGTGCGTCGTAGAGAAACCGAACTAAATACTTTGTTGGATGCCGATCGCAAAGAAGTGGAACTTTGTCGTAGTCGTATAGCCGGTTTGCAAGGTGAAATGCGGCAACTGAGTGCTACGATTCAAGAACTGGCTGAGAAAAAAGCACTAATTGAATTACCCGACAGTCTGCCTGAAACAATTGCTGTGCAGCAAACGGCGAATGAGGAGAACGACCGGAAGTTTTCTCTGTTGGAAGCAAAACTCTTGCAGCAAGAACAAAATCGCATTCGTTTGCAAAGCATTGAGAAAGAACTGAAGGAGAAGCAGGAAATAGCGGTACGATGGGAAAAACTTAATAAGCTCATAGGGAGTGCGGATGGCAATAAATTTAAAGTGATTGCCCAAAGTTACACGCTCAATTTGCTATTGCTGCACGCCAATAAACACCTTTCTTACTTGTCTCGTCGTTATAAGTTGCAGCAAGTACCCGAAACTCTTGCCTTGCAAGTGGTAGATGGTGACATGTGCGATGAAGTACGCACGGTTTATTCGCTCTCGGGTGGTGAGTCGTTCCTTATTTCGTTGGCTTTAGCACTGGGCTTGTCTTCCTTATCAAGCAACAACTTGCAGGTAGAATCCTTGTTTATTGATGAAGGATTCGGGTCGCTTGACGCTGATAGCTTGCGTACTGCCATGGAAGCCCTTGAAATGTTGCAAATGCAAGGACGCAAGATTGGAGTCATTTCTCATGTACAGGAGATGAGCGAACGAATTGCCGTGCAGGTACGAGTTCATAAATCAGTTAATGGTAAAAGTCGGATTGAAATTAGTTAGCTTGAAGAGTAATTACGGTAATCTCCGGCCATGCACCAAAGCGGAAAGGTATTCCCACGAAGCCTAGCCCTACATTGACATACAATCCACGCTCCCCTTCTTTGTACATTCCGCTCCACTCCGGGTAAACGAATGAAGAAGGCGAGTGGTGTCCCCATGCCATCTGCATAGCGTGTGTATGTCCGGCAAGCATCAGATCCACATTTGACTTTGGAAGAACTTCTCTTCTCCAGTGAGTCGGGTTATGGCTAAGTAATAATTGAAACAGGTTTTCGGTACCTTCTGTGGCTTTGGATAAATCACCATGCTGAGAGAAAGGGGGTTCTCCTTCATTTTCCACACCTATCAGTGCAATACTGTCGTTGCCTTTGTGCAGAATGGCATGAGAATTATTCAGCAGCTTCCAATCCAGTTGCTTTTGTCGCTCTTCCAGTTCAAGCAGATTCTTCGTTTGATCAATCTTACTGTTCCAATGATAGTAAGGGCCGTAATCATGATTACCTAAGATGGAATAGATGCCGTCTTTAGCTTTCAGTTTGGCTAGAATATCCTGGAAACCATCGAGTTCGTCGGCACGGTTATTTACCAAATCGCCGGTGAATACAATCAAATCAGGATTCAATGCGTTCACTTTGTTCACCGCTTCTTGCATTGCCTTTTCATTTCCCTCCCAACTACCGATGTGAATATCCGATAACTGCACGATGCGATAACCGTTGAAAGCTTTTGGTAGTCTGGAAGAGGCAAAGTTTACCTCTTTGACTTCAAAACGTGTTTTGCCCACGAACGAACCGTATAGTATAATGCCTGCAAGCGAAGCAGCCAGTACCAATCCCGCATAAATAAAAGGTGTTTGAGGCCAGTGGAGTGCAAATTTGAAAGGTAGCCCGATTAGCGAGCAAAGCATGAAGAGTATCTTGGGTAACGTAAATAGGAAAAAGAAAATAGAGAACCAACCTACCCAGCGACTGTGCTGACTTATAAACGATCCTTCCGCTGAGAGAATGAGAAAAACCAGTCCCGCTAAAAGGAATAAAGAAGGGACAAAATAGAGCGTACGCAAAAATAAACTATCTGTTAATCGAATGATATGTATCCGATAAATATAGATGTCAGGAATAATAAGAGCGATTGCCAGAATGGCTAATATTCGTTGTATCATAAATCAATGCTTCGTTTCTTAACTAGAGATAACAGAAAAATGCTTCCTGTTGTTCATTGCGGTAAAAGAAAAACGAACATGAACAACAAAGTATGCTTTCTATTTATTATTTTTGCTCCTGGATTAAGACTTAATAGATGATTCATCCTTCGGTTTCATGAAAGAACAAATTAGTCACATAACGTAAATTCTGCATTCAGACAATTAATAATAACAATAATCTTGTTATATCACTTCCTAATGTAAGATGTCTTTAGTTAATCCCTTCTCATAACACATCTTACACATTGTTGCTATATTATGAAAAACATTGTTTATTCAATCTGAATAAATAAATTTAAGTATAAAACAAATGAACAATCTCTTTAATTTCACTGTCACGTTAGCCAATGAACTAATCTCCTCGGGACGTAATGGCACAGCCCATTCTTACCTTAGTTCGGCTCGAAAACTGGCTCACTTTACAAGCGACAAAATTACTTTCGACGAGCTCACACCGGCTCTGTTGAAGAGTTACGAACAGCATTTAATGGCCGAAGGGCGCAAGCGGAACTCCATCTCCCTGTACATGCGGATGTTGCGTTCCATTTGCAACCAGGCATCGGACCGGGGGCTGACAACGATTCCCGCGGGACTTTTCAGTGACGTGTTCACGGGCACCGATTCTTCCGAAAAGCGTGCCGTCTCCGCGAATGTCATCAAGCGCGTCAGCGAGGCTGATCTGAGTGAAGCATCCCCGGGGATAGTATTCTGCCGTGACATGTTCCTGCTCTCCTTCTTTCTGCGGGGCATTCCTTTCGTCGATCTGGTTCATCTTCGTAAGAGCGACATCCGAAAGGGGGTTCTTCGCTACCGCCGCAGCAAGACCGACCGACCGCTCACCGTGCCGTTGGAGCCTTGCGCGCTGACCATCATCCGCAAGTATGGAGACATGGTGGAGAAGAAGTCCCCCTACCTGTTGCCCATCATCAAGTGCTCGGGCAAAGACGACTATGTCCAGTATCAGAGCGCCCTGCGCCTCTACAATAAGAATCTGGGTCGTCTTTCAACGTTTCTGGGATTAAAAGAGAAGCTCACCTCGTATGTAGCCCGCCATTCCTGGGCCACCACGGCCTATCACAATGGCATCTCCGTCTCCATCATCAGTGAGTCTCTCGGCCACTCTTCCGAGAAGGTGACTTACACCTATCTGGCTTCCTTCGGCAACACGGCTCTTCGCAAGGCCAATCGCAAGGTGATTGCCGCGGTAATGTCGAAACCTCATCCTTCGGCAAAAAGAGTGTTGCCCATGGCGGGTAAGTTTCAGGAAACTCCTTTCAGGTAACAAAAACAATTAAGCGATGATGGTAAAATCGGGCTGAATCAGCGTGGGAATAGAGCTTTGAGGGTGGCATTCATATTCCGTTACTTGACAGGTAACGGAAAGTGTTATAATGTCGCAAATATCGTAACACTTTATTAAATAATCAAATAAATTCCTCTTTATTTTTATCATTAGTCAAAAAAAGATTCTCATGAGACCGAATATTCCCTCTCATGCTCCCTTTTATTATGTATCATAACATGCATAAAGACGCTTCATGACTATATGTGTACAATGTCTTCCTTTGTCCGCTTTAAGAATTATAAGTTTTTAAATTAATATAACTCTCTCTTCAGGCATCGGCAAGCCCTTCCGGCTCAAAACCCATCAGATGCCGCAGACTCCGTATCCCCTGTCTTGTCCAAGTTTTATACCCTTCCGTATTCAACTTCTTTTTATAGTATTTCTATTAGCACACCCGTTACCTGTCAAGTAACGGACAGCACTGAACGATCTACGGATCATTTTTCTAGTATTAATTAATTTTTAAAGAAAGCTTATGAAAAAAAGTGCTTTTTTACTGCTACTTCTGCCTTTACTGGCAGGATGTAAGGATTCAACGGACACTCCGAGTCCGGTTGAATCTGCGAAAATCTCTCTTTTGGGAAGCGTCAGTTCTACCGTGCAGAGTCGTGGAGCCGGGGTCATTGATCCTTCAGCTTCCGGTTTTGCAACAACTGCCCTTTCGCTGAACTTCGCGCGTATTGACCAGGATGCTTCCACCGGAGTGTATCCTTCTTACGGAAGCACGGCCCTGAATGCCACCCGCGCGGCGGGCACAGGCAGCACGACCATCACTTTTGATGCCGGAAGCGAACAGTATTACTCGGCCGGAACAACAAACAACGCAAGCAAACTGGTAGGATGGTATCCTCGTGCCGCTGTTGCAAGCGGGGTCGTGGACTTCACCTTTGACGGTTCAACGGATGTCATGCTATCAAACGAAGTGGCGGGATCATCTTCCGCCCTGTTCAGTGAGACTACTCAGGCATTTACTTTCAACCACCTGCTCACGCAGTTGCAGTTTAAGGTATACGCCATTGATGATGCCGCACAAACAAGCTGGGGAACAATCACTTCCGTGAAGGTAAAAAGCCAGTACACGGCATGTTCCCTTACCCTTCCGGCGACAGTATCGTTCCCTACCACGGGAACAGCGTCCGACCTGAATGTTTCAGGAGTAACGCTTCCTTTAACAATGGGTGTGGAATCGGCCAATGCCGTCTCGGCGGGATATTCCATGATTGCTCCTGTGGCAGCCTCGGGTTCTGTCACTCTCGAAATTGTAACTTCGGCAGGAGGCACAAAAACAGTGACCATTCCTGTTCCCTCAACCGGATTCCTGGCCAGTAACGCTTATGTCATAACACTCAGCTTCTCTAATCTGAGTGTTAGCGGAGCTGCAAGTGTCGGAACATGGACAAGCAATACCATTGCTGATGAAGTACCTGTTTCTTAATTAAAAGAATTATTAATCAATAAAAAACGATTATGAGAAAGATTGTATATATAGTGTTGTGTCTTCCTCTTCTGATGACCGCGTGTAAAAACGATACG